>ENA-OQNI01000091-OQNI01000091.1-human-gut-metagenome-genome-assembly--contig:-NODE-91-length-144090-cov-20.301418_pt1 | contig 144090 bp, 119 predicted proteins | sample MGYA00242627_ERZ504876 | MGnify/ENA primary metagenome ERZ504876 (study PRJEB26092, sample SAMD00036386) | human gut metagenome | host: Homo sapiens | study: EMG produced TPA metagenomics assembly... | reverse complement strand
CTTCCGGTAAGGGCCCAGGTAGACTACCTGGTCGATAGACGGCAGGTGCAAGGACGGCGACGTCCTCAGCCGAGCCGCACTAATCGCCCGAGCTCTTCCGGAACCGCACCTCGCGGCCCGCGGGACCTAGCGCTCATGCGCGGTCCGGGCACGAGGATGCCCCCGAGTCAGATCTTTCCTATGCGCCATGCGGCCCCCAGGGCACGTAGATGAGACCCAGGACACCGTAACGGTGGGCGCCGCCCACCGGTCAGCGGCCAGAGCATGGGGGGCACGCCCGGTCCCGTTCCGAACCCGGAAGCTAAGCCCCATCGCGCCGAGAGTACTGCGGGGCCAGCCCGTGGGAGGCCAGGGCGCCGCTGACCGGTGGACGGCACCGAGCCGTCGCAAGACTTGAAGAAGGGGGAGGCCTCGCGGCCTCCCCCTTTTTTGCGTTTACAGGGCGTGAATGACTCAATTACACCAGACGATCTTGTTGTTTTCGGTATTGAGCCTTTATTTAAAGAAAATAAATCGTATAACAAGGGCAACTGCTATGGCCGCAATGATCATAAGCAGGATTGTCAGCTGATGCTGCTTGCGTCGTTTACTTGACGAAACGAAGATTGATTTTCCCTGTTTTGGAGTCTCGAGATAGCGAGCCGAATGCGTCAAGGTTTGCTTGGGTCGAGGCCCTCTTTGTTGATGAGCGGCGGATGCTTTCATCGGCTCATCACTAACTGCACTGTTTTTAGATAATGGTGCGTCTTTCAGATATACAGGGTCTCCCGAGGCAACGCCCATATGTTTACGTCCCGTTTGGGCTTCTTCGAGCGTTTGATATCGGTTTCTTGTCACATATTTGGGCTCTGGGCCATTGATGGGCTCTTGCGAGATGTGGGGGCGATGGAATCGAATCGGTTGCGGGCTGGATGCTTCGTCCTGCTCCGGCATAAACGTGTTGTCCTGTTTTTGATCGTCCATGATGCCCTTAGCTCGTCATCAATATCGTGTATGCGCCCATTGTAAGCCAGCCATCTAGTTTTGATGGGATTGCATACATTATTTAAGCCTTCGTTCAAATTCCGTTTATTAGACAAAACCTTAGTCAACCAGACTTAGATATGCTTATATCAATAGACTCAAAAAACTTTATAGTCGATGTATATATAAGAAGCGGCTGGGCATATATAACAGCGTCAAAAGAAGTCCCAGTCACCTAGAAGATGACTCGGCAGTCCTTAAAAGGAGTGGTAAACATGGCAAGCATGGTTCCTTATCGTTCGGTTTTTGGCGTTCGTCCTTCTGCTAGCTCGCTGTTCGATTTGTTTGATGATATGACCGATCTTGCAAACAACTCGATTGCTTCCAAGGCGTTCCCCGTTGATGTCGAGGACAAGGGCGATGGTTATGAGGTCAAGGCCTATCTGACCGGCGTCGCTAAGGATGATATCGACGTTGAGCTTAACGAGGGTCGCCTGTCGATTAGCGTGAACGTTGTGGAGGACGAGGAGAACGAGGGCAAGAACTTCCTGCAGAAGGAGTTTAGCTCGTACAGCGCGACGCGCGGCGTGTATCTGAAGGACGCTTCGAGCGAGGGCCTTTCGGCTAAGTATGCTGACGGCATCCTGACCGTTACGGTTCCCAAGATTGTCGAGAAGAAGAACGTTACGAAGATCTCCATCGACTAACGATGGCTCTGCTTCAATCGAGAGTATGAGTTAAGGGGGGGCTGGGAAGTGATTCCCAGCCCCCCCCTTGTTGTCTTGAGGGGCTATTGAATGGTTGTCGGTTGATATTGGCTTGCAGGGCGTATCGAGAGCTTCCGCGGCCCTTGAAGACGGGTGGCAGAACTGCCGAGTTCATCATCGAGACTTGCATCAAGCGCGTTGGCATAGCTTTTGACGGTAAGGCTTGGACGATTATTGTCCTGGCTGATGTGCATGGCGATGAGTTGTTCGGTGCGATCGGTAACAAGTTCGCGCGCGGCTTCGGCGGCCTGGTTGTTGGAGAGGTGCCCCTTTGTGGACAGGATGCGCTCCTGAAGAAAGCGGGGGTACGCTCCTTCGCGCAACATAGTTACATCGTGGTTACTTTCGAGCGCGAGAACTCGACAGTCTTTGAGGATGCCTATGGCCTTGCTCGATAACTCTCCGGTGTCGGTGGCAAACCCAATGGAATCATCGAGAGCATTAAATCGATAGCCGACAGGATTGATGACATCGTGCGATGTTGAGTAGGTTTGCACGTGGATGCCGGCAATGGGGAGCGTGTCGCCGGGGTCAAATTCCTCTACGGGCAGGTGCGCGAGGTTTTCTTTGCATGAAAGGGTATCCCTGCTGGCAAAGAGGGGACCATGCCAGTGCTTGCACCATACATCGAGCCCCTTGATATGGTCACCATGCTCATGGGTGATTACAAGAGCGGCGACGTCGTCTGCCGAGAGGCCAAGCTCCGCCATGCGTTTAAGTGTCTCGCGGCGGGACAGGCCGTTGTCGATCATGATGAGCCCATGAGGCCCCTCGACGAGTGCGCAGTTGCCTTTTGAGCCGCTGCCGAGGATATGAAGGTGCAGGCGAGACATAAGATTCCAAAGGATACAATGAGTGCGGACGAATAGAGGAGGAAGCGAATGCCAACGGTATCTCAGCACTATGGACATCATGCCGCGCCGAGGACGGATAAGAGCGTCCTGGCAACGCGGCAGGCCGCTGCCCCCGTAGTGCTCATGGTATCAGGCGGTGCGGACTCGACGGCGCTGCTCCTTATGGCTTGCACATCAAAGCTGGATATCCAGGACGGGCGCGGCGTCGCTCCCATTGCGCGCGAGCGATTGCACGTGCTGCATGTAAACCATCATCTGCGCGGGGAGGCATCCGATGGCGACGAGGCCTTTGTACGTGACCTGTGCGCGCAATACGGCTTGCCGCTGTGTGTTGAGCATGCCTATTTTGATGACGAATCGGGCAATATCGAGGCTGCGGCTCGCGAGGTGCGCTATGCCGCGGCACGGAGATATGTTCGCGAACTTTGTGCCGAATCGGGCGCACCGCGGACGGCGGCTCGTATCTGCACCGCGCATACTTCGTCGGACCGCGCGGAAACATTTTTGATGAATGCCATTAAAGGGTCGGGTCCCGCGGGTCTATCGAGCATTCCGCGCCGTCGGAACATTGTGGTTCGCCCCTTGCTCGACCTCACGCACGATGAGCTCGTGAGCTATCTGCAGGTGCACGGTCAGCCATGGCGGGAAGATGAAAGCAACGAGGACGTTTCGTACTTGCGCAACTATGTGCGCCATCGGGTGATGCCGGTGGTGGCGCAGCGCAACGCGAGCGTCTGTAAGACGATTGGCGCCGCCTGCGAGATCTTAGGCGATGAGGATGCCTTTCTTTCCCAGCTTTCCGCACAGGCGTTCCGAAGCTGCCTGCGTAAGGAGGCGGCGGGTGCACTGGTCCTTGACGCTCGTCGACTGGCCGCGGCTGAGGTGGTAATCGCGCGGCGCATCGTGAGACTGGCGATTAAACGCATCGATCCGGACGCTCGTCCAGAGATGCGACATGTGGAGCGAGTCCTTTCCTGCGTTGCCGAGGGCGCCGGCTCGGTCACGCTTCCGGCGGGGATTGACGCACGCATTGAGTTTGGCATGCTGGCGTTTAAGGCGCCGGTGGCTCGCGAGGGCCTGGTCGCGGACTGGGTTACCGTACCCGGTCGTTTGCCGTTGGGCGGGGGACGTGTGCTGGTCGCAGAGCCGATGGCCGTTGAACCGGGATGCGATATCGTGCGCCGCGCCCGTGAGCTTGCGGCTGCCGGGGAAGTGACAGCTTTGGTAGACGCGGCTGCCCTGGGTTTTGCCGACAGCGATAGTGAGCGGATCCTGGCGGGCTCGCGTGGCGAGATCCCTGCCGAGGCGCGATTGGCGCGCCTGTGGGTGGACGGTCCCGCACCGGGAGATGTGATGTGCCCGTTGGGGATGAACGGCCGAAGCAAGAAAGTGTCAGACCTGCTGAACGAGGCTCGTATTCCCGTTTCTGAGCGCGCAGGCGTTCCTGTGGTGAGAACGGCTCCGGGAGGTGCCGTGGTATGGGTCGCCGGAGTTCGCGCGGACGAGCGTTTTAAGTGCACGGCCGCAACGCGCGTGGCATATCTGCTCCGCGTGGTCGATGCGGAATAGCGTCCCACGCCAGCTATTCTGTGCGACGTTGACGGTATTCCCGCGCTGATGGCGTACGGGCTGGAAAATATACCCCGTGCGCTGCTAGAATGTGAAGTTCGCGTCCATACGGCGGTGTGTGGGCGATAAGCACAAGAAAGGGTTGTCATGGCTTCTCAACATCCGGATATCGAGAAGGTTCTGTTTACGCAGGAGGATATCGACGGTATCGTCTCTCGCCTAGGCGAGCAGATTACTCGCGACTACGCGGGTAAGGATCTGGTGCTGATTGCGGTCCTGCGCGGCGCCGTGGTCTTTATGGGCGACCTGATGCGCAAGATCGAGCTGCCGACCAACATCGATTTCATGGCTGTTTCGAGCTATGGCGACGGTGTGAAGTCCTCGGGCATCGTGCGTATCATTAAGGACCTGGATATCGACATCCGCGGTCGCGACGTGCTGATCGTCGAGGACATTCTGGACTCGGGCCTGACGCTCAAGTATCTGATGAAGAACCTCGAGAGCCGCAAGCCCGCTTCGCTGGAGGTTGCCGCCTTCCTGTGGAAGGACGTTGAGGACCGTACCTCGGCCGTCACGCCCAAGTATGTTGGAACCCATTGCCCCGATGCCTTTGTGGTGGGCTACGGCCTCGACTATGCCGAGCGCTATCGTAACCTTCCGTATCTGGGCATTTTGAAACCGGAGGTTTATTCGTAAGATGCCCGACGACCGTAACGATAACAATTCCCAGACTCCCCGGGAGCCTAAGATCCCGGGGATGCCCGGAGGCAAGAAGCCCACGCGTACGGGCTGGCTGTATTTTATTTTGGCTTGCGCGCTTCTGGGCTACGCCTTCTTTAACATGGGCTCCGGCTTTGCCAATTCCAGCAATACCGTAAAGCTCGCGACGAGCGAGATGGTTAACGCCATTAAGCAGGATCGCGTCGAAGATTTGACCTATACGGTTCAAGACGGAAGCGTGGCGGGTCATTACTGGAAGACGAAAAAGGACAAGGGTGACACGAGCGAGCTCAAGAGCTTCTCCTCGACCTATGTCGGCTCCGATTCGCTTGCCGAGCTTATGGCGGAGCACCCCGATACCAAGTACATCGTCAACACCAATGACCCCGATTTTTGGGGCGACTTGGCGATGAGCGTGCTTCCGACGATCGCCCTGATCGCCATCATGTTCTACTTTATGCGCCAGATGATGGGCGCCAACAGCAGGAACATGCAGTTTGGCAAGACCAACGCCAAGACCAACGAGGCAACGCGCCCCAAGGTCAAGTTTGAGGATGTTGCCGGTGTGGACGAGGCAGTCGAGGAGCTCGAGGAGATTCGCGACTTTTTGAGCGATCCGGACCGCTATCGCAAGCTGGGCGCCAAGATTCCGCGCGGCGTGTTGCTGGTTGGCCCTCCGGGTACCGGTAAAACCCTGCTGGCCAAGGCCGTCGCCGGCGAGGCGGGCGTGCCGTTCTTTAGCATCTCGGGTTCCGACTTTGTCGAGATGTTCGTGGGTGTCGGCGCCAGCCGCGTGCGCGACCTTTTTAAGGAGGCCAAGTCTCAGGCTCCGTCAATCATCTTTATTGACGAGATCGATGCCGTGGGACGTCAGCGCGGAGCTGGCTTGGGTGGCGGTCACGACGAGCGCGAGCAAACGCTCAACCAGCTGCTGGTCGAGATGGACGGTTTTGAGGAAAGCGAGTCGGTCATCCTGATCGCCGCGACCAACCGTCCTGACATCCTGGATCCGGCATTGCTGCGTCCCGGTCGTTTTGACCGTCAGGTTACGGTCGACCGTCCGGATGTGAAGGGCCGCGAGCAGATCTTGCGCGTGCATGCCGAGAACAAGCCGATGGACGAGGACGTGAAGTTTGAGAAGCTCGCCCAGATGACCGTTGGCTTTACTGGTGCCGATTTGGCGAACCTGCTCAACGAGTCTGCGCTGCTGGCCGCTCGCCGTCATCGTTCCGTGATCTCGATGGACGAGGTCGAGGAGTCGATGGAGCGCGTGATTGCCGGACCGCAACGCAAGGGTCGCGTGATGACCGAAGCCGAGCGCACCACGATTGCCTACCACGAGAGCGGCCACGCTTTGGTGGGCCACATCCTGGAGCACTCCGATCCGGTTCATAAGATCTCGATCGTCAGCCGCGGTCAGGCCCTGGGCTACACACTGCAGCTTCCGCAGGAGGATCACTTCCTCAAGACCAAGAACGAGATGCTCGACGAGCTCGCCGTGTTCTTGGGCGGTCGCGTTGCCGAGGAGCTCATGTGCGATGACATCACGTCGGGCGCGAGCAACGACCTGGAGCGCGCGACCAAGATGGCGCGCGAGATGGTCACGCGCCTGGGCATGAGCGAGGAGCTGGGCACTCAGGTCTTTGGCGAGGCGCAGCATCAGGTATTCCTGGGCCGCGACTATGCCGATCATCAGGATTACTCCGAGGAGACGGCGCGCCGCATTGATATCGAGGTTCAGCGCATCATGCGCGAGGCCCATCGTCGTGCTGTTGAGATCTTGGATGCCCGTCGCGATCAGCTCGATCTGATGGCGAAGGTGCTGCTTGAGCGCGAGACTGTCGAGGGCGATGCCGTGAATGCCCTGCTCGATAACGAGTGGGACGCCTATCTTGAGCGCGAGGGCGATATCCTGGCGGCCAAGGAGGAGCGCAATGCCAAGGCGGCCGGCATGCCGACCAAGAAGCGCGCGCCTCGTATGAGCGAGGAGGAGCTGGCGGCTGATGCCGCGGCCTTTGCGCAGGCGGCCATGCAGGAGGATGCCGAAGCCACATCCGACGATGCCGGCGATGACCATGTCGTCAACGCTGGCGGCAACACCGACGCCGATAAATAGTTCTTGTAGCGAAAGCCTCCGCGGGGAAACCTGTGGAGGCTTTTCTTTTAAGCGATATGTTGATTGGGGACAGACTTAAATGAGCGTTTTCACGCATTTAAGTCTGTCCCCAATCAACATTGCTGCGGCACTTTGCTCAGCTAAAGCGTACAATAGCGCCTATGTGAAAGGGGAACAGATGATCAACGAAACTATGTATGCTCGCGGTGCGGAAAGCTCCATCATCCGTGAGATCTTTAGCTATGGCCTTGAGCGCAAGGCACAGATCGGTGCGGAGAACGTATTCGACTTCTCGCTGGGCAACCCGAGTGTTCCGGCGCCCGCTGCTGTGGCTGAGTCCATTAAGAAGGCCTTGGAGCTGCCGAGCGACCAGCTGCATGGATACACGCCTGCGCCGGGTCTGCCGCAATGTCGAGCAGCCGTCGCTGACTCGCTCAACCGTCGCTTTGGCACGAGCTATGAGGGCAAGGATGTCTTTATGACCGTGGGCGCGGCGGCTTCGCTCACCTGCACGCTCAATGCCGTGACGAACCCGGGTGACGAGGTCATTGTTATCGCCCCGTACTTTCCGGAGTATCGCGTTTGGATTGAGAAGGCCGGCTGTACGTGTGTCGAGGCGCTCGCCGATGAAGATACGTTCCAGCTGAGCGTGAGTAACGTGCTCAAGGCGATTACTGATAAGACGGCTGCCGTCATTATCGACTCGCCCAACAACCCGACCGGTGCCGTATATACGCGCAACACGCTGACGCGACTGGCCAATGTTCTGCGCGAGGCCAACGCTCAGCGCGATCCCGAGAATCCGATTATGCTCATCTCGGATGAGCCGTACCGCGAGATCGTGTACGGTGCCGAGGTGCCTTGGGTGCCCTCGATCTACGAGCACACCATCGTGTGCTACTCGTATTCCAAGTCGCTGTCGCTGCCGGGTGAGCGCGTGGGGTGGATCTTGGTTCCCAACACCAATCCGCAGGCTGCCCGTCTGATGCCGGCTGTTGCGGGTGCTGCCCGTACGCTGGGTTTTGTATGCGCACCGGCGCTCTTCCAGCGTGTGATCATCGATTGCATCGATGAGCCGAGTGACGTTGAGGCCTATGCACGCAACCGCACGGCGCTTACCGATGCATTGGCGGAGTACGGCTACCCGTATGTTGAGCCGGATGGCGCGTTCTACCTATGGGTGAAAGCACTGGAGCCCGATGCGAACGCCTTCTGCGAGCGTGCAAAGAAGTATGAGCTGCTTGCGGTTCCCTCGGACAGCTTTGGTATGCCGGGCTGGTTCCGCCTGGGCTATTGCGTGAGCTACGAAACGATTGTCAATTCGCTACCCGCTTGGAAACAGTTGGCGGACGAGTATCGTTAAAAGTAAAGCGCTCTGCCTATAATGTTTTACGTGAAACGGGGTTTGGTGTTAAGCCGGACCCCGTTGTCATGGACGTTGTGTCTTTGGGATGGAGTGGTTTTACGACTATCGAAGGCTATGCGTACAATGAATATAAGCGACGGCCGTGCCAGATAAGGAGACCTGATGCCCTACCTGCTTTCTTGTGACATTCATACCCATACGATGTTCTCTGCGCATGCATATTCGACCATTGAGGAGAATGTGTACTGGGCGGCAGAGCGTGGTCTGCAGGTACTCGGATCTGCCGACCATCTGAGCTCTATGGTTACGGCTTGCCCCAATGACCTGCGCAGTTACCAATTCTTTATCAACCAGGATATCTGGCCGCGCATTTGGAGCGGCGTGCTGGTGCTGCGTGGTGCCGAGGCCGATATCGTTTCGCTGGACGGAAGCCTGTTTGGCGAGGACACTCCTGTCACGCTCGATATCGCCGGCGATTCGTACAGCCGTCAGCATTCGCTGTTCGATTTGGTTACGCGTAATTTGGATTATTTGGTTGCAAGCGTGCATAATCCGCAGATTGCTGAGGGCGCGACGCTCGCCCAGACAACCGAGATGTATATCAATGCCTTGGAACACCCCAAGGTATTCATGCTGGGCCACGCGGGGCGCTCGGGCGTGCCGTTCGATATCGATGAGGTGCTGCTGGCGGCCAAGGCCAAGCACAAGATTATCGAGATCAACAACCATAGTCTTGAACACGGTGTCGACACTGAGCATTGGGCCGTATGCCGCAAGATCGCCGAGCGCTGCGCCGAGCTGGGCGTGGGTATTGGCGTGTCGACCGATGCCCACATTGGCATGGCCATTGGCAAACTCGATCACGCGCGCAAGATGCTTGACGAGATTCACTTCCCGCTGGATTTGATCGTGACGCGCGACCGCGAGACGCTGCTGCGCGAGATGGCGGCAGCCGGCGTGTGTGACCTGCGCAAGGGGATGTAGCGGAGTTCATAAACCAAGCGAAGGGGGCGGTCTAGACGGGCCGCCCCCTTTCTTGTCTCGAAAATCTACCGGGGTGGATTAGCGGCGCTCGAGGACCGCTACGGTTTCGGTGTGGTCGGTATGGGGGAACATGTCGACGGGCGTGATCTTGAGCAGGCGATAGCCTCCGTCGAGGAGCTGGTGCAGGTCGCGCTCTTGGGTCACGGGGTTGCAGCTGATATAGGTGATGCGGCGCGGCTTAAGTGCGCAGGCGGCTTCGAGGAACTCGGGTGTGGAGCCGGCGCGCGGCGGGTCGATGGAGAGAACGTCAACGCGCTCGTTGTTATCGGCAGCGTCCAGGATGTAATCGGTGGCGTCGTCGGCCATAAACCAAGCGCTGCGGGTGAGGCCGTTGAGCTCGGCATTGCGGCGTGCGTCGGCAATGCCCGCCGGGTTGCGCTCCACACCGAGCAGCATGATGCCGATACCCTTGTTCTGGGCTTCTTTAGCTGCGCAAAGACCGATGGTGCCGCTGCCGCAGTAGGCATCCATAAGCACATCGCCCTGGCGCAGATCCATGCCATCGATAGCGAGCTGGTAGAGCAGCTCGGTCTGCTGCGGGTTGGTCTGGTAGAACGCGGTAGGGGAGATATCGAATTCGCAACCGAGCAGCTGGTCGCGCATGCACTCGGCGCCATAGACGATACGAGTCTCCTCACCCAAGATGGCGTTACCGGGGCGTCCGTTGATGTTTTGGGCAACGGTGACGATATGCGGATCGAGTGCGGCGACAGCCTCAAAGAACTCCTGCGCATGCGGCAAGTCGCGCTGAGCGGTCACGAGGGTGACCATAATCTGGTCGGTACGCCAACCGCAGCGAACGACGGCATAGCGGAGCAGCCCCAGATGCTTGTCTTCGTTAAAGGCAGGAATATGCAGACGTTCGGCCTCGCGAGCGATGCCGTTGAGAATCTGGCGGGCTCCCGGCGCCTCGACGGGGCATTCGGGCACGGCAACGATTCTGTGCGTGCCGCGCTCAAAGAAACCGCAACGGACGGCGCCCTCCTTACCGGGAGCAAAGGGAGTGGCAGCCTTATGACGAAAGCCACGCGGCGCAGGATATTTACCCGGGTCGCCCAGGGTGACACCCATACCACGAATAGGATCTACAGCAATGCCTTCACGCTCACAAAGCGAAGCAAAAAGCTCCTCCATAGCAGCCTGCTTGGCGGCGAGCTGCTTCTTATAAGGACGATTGAGCGCCGTACACCCACCGCAAGCTTTCATGATGGAACAAGGAGACTTGGGGTCCACAGCCTTACGCGCAGACGAAACCGAATCATTATGCGGGCGCTTGGAACGAGTCCGAGGCGCTTTGTCCCCGCCTCGGCGAGAGTCAGAACGCTTGGTCTTAGCCCTGTTCTTGGTCGATTTGCTTTTTGCAGCTTTAGAAGACTTGGATTTCGTAGAAGATTTCTCCTCCTTTGACCCCTCAGCCGCTTCCACCAAAGCACGACGAGCCCTACGCTCCGCACGAGATTCTGCCATCAATAACTCCACTAATTCATGAATTAAAGCTGCAAGTATTGTACCGTGCCAAGCCAGCAGACGATATACAAGCGGTTTAATCGTGTCAGTGATAAGCCCAACGACGTTTGCCCGCCGGATGCCGGGGCAGGGGTTAAGTTTGTCGCGAGTTCCGCACGAACAGGAGAGCACTTAATGTGCTCTCCGTCGTGAGCAGGACTGTAGAGCAGCAAACTTAACCCCTGCCCCGGCGCCCGGCGGGCAAACCTTCCCTTGTACTCCATCTCACTAAAGTGTATGATTCTGAACGTTACATGACTCACTTTACCTAACTAAAGTGCTATCAAGGGGGAATACCATGAATGCCGATATGTCTCGTCGTCAGTTTGTTGGTCTAGCCGGCTCGCTTGCCACGGTGCTTGGCCTTGGTCTTGTCGGCTGCGGCGGTGGTGCCGGCAAGGGCTCCGCTGCTGGCTCTGCCGCAGCCAAGGACGTGAAGGGCGCTGCGGAGTCCAAGAAGCTCGTGGTGGGCTTTGACAAGTCCTACCCTCCGTACGGCTTTGTGGGCGACGATGGCGAGTACGCCGGTTTTGACCTCGATCTGGCTAAGGCCGTTGCCGATAAGCAGGGCTGGGATGTCGATTACGAGGCCATCGATTGGGATGCCAAGGACACGCTGCTCAACTCCGGCGCCATCAACTGCATCTGGAATGGCTTTACCATGGAGGGCCGCGAGGACGACTACACGTTCTCCGAGCCTTACATGCTCAACGAGCAGGTGCTCGTGGTCAAGAAGGACGCGGGTATCAAGAGCTGGGACGATCTTGCCGGCAAGACCGTGATTACCCAGACTGATTCCGCTGCGCAGGATGTGCTCGAGGGCGACCAGAAGGATCTGGCGGCGACTTTTGCCACGCTCGACACGATCGGCGAGTACAACACGGCCTTTATGCAGCTCGAGAGCGGCGCGGTCGATGCCGTGGCTTGCGACCTTTCGATTGCCCAGTATCAGCTTGCCGCCAAGCCCGATGCTTATACGCAGCTCGACAAGCCGCTGTCCAGCGAGCACTACGCCGTCGGCTTTAAGAAGGGCGACACCAAGTCCGCCGATGCCGTGACCGAGTCGCTCAAGGCGCTCTATGAGGACGGCACGGTCAAGGACCTGTGCGATAAGTATGCAGATTACGGTCTATCCTTCGACAACTGGGTTCTCAAATAGCCACAGCACCCAACCTTGCGGCTCCAACCCTCCTCGCGTACCAAAGTACGCTTCGTCGGGCTTGTCGCTCGCAATCTTGGGCACTGTGCCTATTTGAGAGTAAAATCCGCTGTTCCGTTGCTGTGAAAGAGAGCTTAGGTTGTCTATTCAGATCATGATGCAGATGCTTGGCCAGGGATTCTTGGTCAGCTTGCAGCTGTTTGTGTTGACGCTGCTCGGGTCGATTCCGCTGGGAATCCCCGTGGCGTTTATGCGCATGAGCAAAATTGCGCCGCTCCGCTGGATTGCGCGCATCTACATTTCGGTCATGCGCGGTACGCCGCTCATGCTGCAGATGTTTGCCATCTACTTTGCCCCGTACTACGTGTTTGGCATTTCGCTCACGCCCGATTCCAAGTGGACGGCGTGCGTCGTGGCGTTCATCATCAACTACGCCGGTTACTTTGCCGAGATCTATCGCTCGGGCTTGCAGTCCATTCCGCGCGGTCAATACGAGGCTGCCGAGGTGCTGGGCTATTCGCGCGTGCAGACGTTTCTGTATATCGTGATGCCGCAGGTCGCCAAGCGTATTCTGCCGGCGATGGGCAACGAGATCATCACGCTGGTCAAGGACACGTCGCTGGCGTTTGCCATTGGCGTGGGCGAGATGTTCTCGACGGCCAAGGCGCTGGTTGCCTCGCAAGTGAGCATGGTGCCGTTTGCGATTGCGGCGCTGATTTACTGGGTCTTTAACTTTGTGGTCGAGATGCTGCTGGGTGCCGCCGAAAAGAAGCTGGACTATTATCATGACTAACTCAGTGATGAAAATCGAAAGCGCGCGCAAGGCGTTTGGCGGCAATGAGGTGCTCAAGGATATCTCACTCGAGGTAAAGCGTGGCGAGGTCGTGGCGATTATCGGGCCTTCGGGCGGCGGTAAGTCCACGCTGCTGCGCTGTGCCACGCTGCTCGAGACACTCGACGGAGGCTCGCTCTCGTTTGGCGACCTTGCCGTTGCGACGGATGCGGGATCGGGCGCGGTCTATGCGAAGGGCGATGTGCCCAAGCAGGCGCGCTCGCGATTCGGCCTGGTGTTCCAAAATTACAATCTGTTCCCGCACTATACGGTGATGAAAAACATTACCGATGCCCCGATCCGCGTGCTCAAGCGCCCGCGCGAGCAGGCGGAGGCGCGTGCGCGTGAGTTGATTGTGCAGATGGGGCTTACGGGCAACGAGAACAAGGTGCCGTGTGAGCTTTCCGGCGGTCAGCAGCAGCGCGTGAGTATTGCCCGCGCCCTGGCACTCGATCCGGAAATCTTATTCTTTGACGAGCCGACTTCGGCGCTCGATCCCGAGCTGACGGCCGAGGTGCTGCGTGTCATTAAGGACCTGGCGGCGCAGAATATGACGATGGTAATCGTGACCCACGCAATGCAGTTTGCGCGCGATGTTGCCGACCGCGTGGTCTTTATGGACGGCGGTCGCATTGTCGAGGAGGGATCTGCCGAGCAGGTTATCGACCATCCGCGCGAGCAGCGCACGCGTGAGTTCTTGAGCCGTATCGAGGGATAGACTCAGGTATTTACTCAACTATTAATTGAGGCGAAGCCGCCACAGGTCTTACGGTCTGTGGCGGCTTTTTGTTTACATCGACGGGGTTCAATAATTGCCCCACAAGCTTGTCTCTTCCTCTCGCCGTCTGTATTCATACGCGTGCCGAAAGGTGTGCATGGATGGGCGGCTGCAAGGGTAGGGTGGTGGCATAGGACATTTGGAGGGTGAGTCGGCTCGGCTGCCGACCATGCTGCTCCCGGGATGGCACCGACCGCGAACTCTCCCCGTTGGCGTCGCGCAATGCGCGCGGCCCTGCAAGGAGGTCATCATGGGTGCTCCCAAGACCGGTAACGTAAGGAACGTGGTGCTCGTAGGCCAAGGCGGGGTGGGCAAGACTTCACTCGCCGAGGCCATGCTCCACCTTTCCGGCAAGACCGCCCGCCTGGGCGGCCACGACGGCACCAAGCCTACGCTCGACTATGACCCTGAAGAGGTCAAGCGTGCATTTTCCATCTCGACGACCATCGCGCCGATCGACTGGAAGGGCGCGCGCATCAATGTGCTTGATGCCCCGTGCTACCCCGATTTTATCGGCGACGCCTTTGCCGCGATGAGCGTCTGCGAGACGGCTCTGTTTGTGGTCGACGCCGAGGCCGGCCCACAGCCTACGACGGTTAAGCTCTGGTATGCCGCCGAGGACCTGCGTCTGGCGCGTGCGGTGTTCGTAAACCGCCTGTCGCGCTCCGAGGCCAGCTTTGCGACCACGATGGACCTGCTGCAAGAGCGCTTTGGCACGCGCCTGGGCGCCGTGACCCTTCCCCGGGGCGAGGGCGAGGACTTTGACGGCATTATCGACCTGGTGCGCATGAAGGCGCGCCACTGCAACGGCACCGAGGCCGTTGAGTCGGAGATTCCCGAGGAGTATCGTGCCCAGGCCGAGGAGGCCCATGACCATCTGTGCGAGCTGGTGGCCGAGGCCGACGACGAGCTGATGATGAAATACCTGGAAGGCGAGGAGACGCTGACGCAGGAGGAGCTTGAAGGCCTGCTGTCTAAGGCGATCGCCGAGCGCATCTTTGTGCCGGTCTTTGCGGGCGATTGCATTAAGGAGCAGGGCGTCAACTCGCTGATGGACGACATCGCCACGTACTTCCCGGCGCCGACCGACTACGGCGAGATGCCGCTCATCGACGGTGATTCGCTTAAGATTTCGAGTGACGATGACCGTCCGGTGGCGTTTGTGTTTAAGACGCTGGCCGATCCGCAGCAGGGCCGCATCAGCTTTATCAAGGTGCTGACGGGCACGCTTGAGCCGGGTCTTGAGTTGGTCAACGCGCGTACCCGCAAGAGCGATCGTTTGGCTCACTTGTATGTGATGTGCGGCCGCGATATGACCGAGGTTGGCCATGCCTATGCCGGCGACATCATCGTGGCGCCCAAGCTGGCTGCCGAGACGGGCGATACGCTCTCGATTACCGGCAAGGTCGAGGCTGCGGCGTTTAAGTTCCCCAACTCGCAGTACCGCATCGCCATCGAAGCCGAGAACCGCGGCGACGAAGAGAAGCTCTACACGTTTATCGAGAAGGCCTGCAAGGCAGACCCGACCATGAGCATCGACCGCGACGAGGAGACCGGCCAGACCATCATCTCGGCAGTGGGCGAGGCGCAGGTTTCGGTGCTGCTCAATCGTCTGGAGGACCGCACCAAGGTTGCTGCCAAGAGCGTGCCGATCCGTATTCCGTATCGCGAGACCATCCGCCGCACGGCGAGCGCACAGGGCCGACACAAGAAGCAGACCGGTGGTGCCGGTCAGTATGGCGACTGCTGGCTGCGCGTGGAGCCGCTCATTGGGCCCGACGGCACGAGCGACGGCTACGAGTTTGTGGATGAGGTCGTAGGCGGCCGCATTCCGCGCTCGCTGATTCCCGCCGTGGACAAGGGCGTCCAGGAGACCATGAAGGACGGCATCATTGCCGGCTACCCGCTCACGGGCATTCGCGTCGCGGTGTACGACGGCTCGTATCACAGCGTCGACTCCAACGAGATGGCGTTCCGCGCGGCGGCACGCATCGGCCTGCGCAAGGCATGCGCCGATGCCGACCCGGTGGTGCTGGAGCCCATCGAGGAAATCACGGTGACGATCCCCGAGAGCTACGCCGGCGCCGTGATGGGCGACATCTCGGCCTCGCGCGGTCGCGTGACGGGCATGGAGACCGATGAGCGCGGTGACACCGTGGTCATCGCCCAGGCGCCGCTGGCCGAGCTGACGGATTACTCGACGCGCCTGCGCTCCATTACGCGCGGCACGGGTGACTTTACCATGAAGCCCGCTGGCTATGAGCAGGTTCCCTATGACGTTCAGGCCAAGCTGGTCGAGCGCTATGAGGAGGGTCGCGCCAAGTAACTAGACGATAAAAAACCGCCGCGATGGGGTAGTTCCGTTGTGGCGGCTTTTTTGGCGGGCGAGGTGCCCGCCCCAGCATCTGTGGGGCGGGCACCTTTTTGTGCCGTTGCAGTAGAGAAAAGTCCTCCTTTGCTAGAATAAACGTATATAGACGTCTACTTGAACAGGGAGGCAATATGTACGAGGCGGTTATCTTCGATATGGATGGGCTTATGTTTGACACCGAGCCTATCTGGGCTTCTTGTTGGCCTAAGACCGCAATCGAGTTTGGGGTTGAGTGCATGGAGGGCCTTGCGGACGCCATGCGCGGAACCAATGGAGCCGAGGCCGTATCCATTATTCGCGAATGGTATGGTGACGAAGTCGACCCCAAGGCATTTGTTGATCGTTTTTACGAAATAGCCCATGAAGCATTGGCCCATGGCGCAGAGAAAAAACCTGGATTGGATAGGCTTCTCGAGTATCTCAAGACTGAAGGGATTCCGATGGCGGTTGCCTCCTCGTCGAGCAGGGAGATGATCAAGGCCAACCTGATAAGGGGAGGAATACTTCCATATTTTGATTCGATCGTTTCTGGTATCGAGGTCGAGCATGCCAAGCCCTATCCTGACGTCTTTTTAAAAGCGGCGGACGAGCTAGGGGTGCCGCCGCAAAAATCCCTCGTCTTGGAGGATTCCTATAACGGGGTGCGCGCGGGCTTTGCAGGAGGTTTTCACACCGTCATGGTTCCTGATCTCTCCGAGCCAACAGAAGAGATGGAAAGATTAGCCACGGCGATTGTCCTGAACCTTAATGATGTTGTCGACATGCTGGCAAGCGGAACATTGGGGTAAACAGGTTGAACGATGGGCTGTCGAGTGTTTCTCGGCAGCCCTTTTTCTAATTCGAGACATTTAATGCTAGGCGCAAGAATCAAAAAGGTATATAGTCGTCTATAAACAGGTACATAGACGTCTATATAAGTATCTGGAACGTAAACTCAACTCGAATTGCCGTAACCCGGTTGGAGGAATCATGGCAGTTGTAACTTCGACTGAGCTGATCCAGATTGCACGCAAGAACGGATGGCTCCTTCCCGCATATAACACGACCAATATGGAGATGACCCTGGGTATCTTGGACGGATTGCAGAAGGCCGGCATGCCGGGCATCCTCCAGATCGCCCCTACCAACGTTAAGCTTTCCGATTACGGCATGATCGCCTCTATCGTTAAACGCGCGGCGGAGGACTATATCGTTCCCACGTGTCTGCATCTTGACCACGGCAAGACGCTCGAGGATGTTCGACAGGCGGTTCAGGCCGGCTTTACCTCCGTTATGATCGACGGTGCCGCGTTGCCCTTTGAGGAGAACATTCGCTTCTCGCGCCAGGCAGTTGACTACTGCCATTGCTACGGCGTGCCCGTTGAGGCTGAGCTCGGTGCCATCAAGGGCAAAGAAGACGATCATGTTTCCGAGGCGGATCTTAAGACCGACCCCGATCAGGTTTGCGAGTTTGTGGAGCGCACGGGCTGCGACCTGTTGGCTGTGTCTATCGGCAACGTTCACGGCCTTGAGGATACGCCGCGCATCGATTTGCCGCTGCTTGAGAAGCTTGCCGAGGTGTCTCCGTGTCCCCTCGTTCTTCATGGTGGCTCGGGCATTCCCTATGAGACCATCCACGCTATGCAGCCACACAAGATGTCCAAGATCAACATCGCAAGCGACCTGCGCAAGGCCTACATCACGACGGTTGGCAAGGCGTACGAGGCAAACAACAACGAGCATAATCTCGCCAAGGTACTGATTGATACACGTAAGGCAGTTGCGGACGTTGCTTACAAGACGACGCGCGCCATCAACGGCATCGCTGAGTAGCGCGGAATTACGAACATGGATGAGGCGATAATGGGTGCGCTCTACCTTGGTGTCGATGTGGGCACGTCATCGGTGAAGCTCACGTGCATTGATGAAGGCGGAAAAGTTGTCGCGACTGCGAGCGAGGCTTACGAGTGCTCTGAGCCTCATCCCGGTTGGCGGGAAATCAATCCCGAGACATGGTGGATCGCCATTTGCTCTGCATGCTCCCTGCTTGGAGAGAAAGTTGACCTGTCTCTAATAAAAGGCGTTGGCGCTACCGGGCAGATGCACACGACGGTCTTGATCGATGCCGACGGGGTGCCAACGTGTCCCGCCATAATGTGGAACGACCAGCGCACGATTGACGCTGTCTTTACCGAGAAGCAGTGGGCGCTGTCTGCGGGCTATCCTAGGGTCGCCAGCTTTCTTTCGACTGGGGTTCCGGCGATTAACCTTGCATGGATAGCTAAGAATAATCCTGAGGGCCTTTCAAAGAGCGAAGTGTTTCTTTCGGTTTCAGATTGGATTGCTCTCAAGTTTGGCGGGCGTGCTGGTACGGACTATTGCGGGGCTTCGACAACAGGGCTCTACGATAACGAGAGGCAAGCTTGGATCGGTGAGGTCTGCGAGCATTTTGGAATCCCCGAGTCGTTGCTTCCCGTTGTCGAGCCTTCTGATGCCGTAATTGGGACCGTGGTTGAGAGAGCTTCAAGCGAGACGGGAATTCCCGCAGGTGCCATGATCGTGAGGGGAACGGGCGACAATCCCGCGGCAGCGATCTGCACGGGATGCCTTTTGGAGGGCGTCCCCACCATCTCACTTGGAACAAGCGGCGTGCTGATGTATTCATCTGAGGGAGTTGACCTTCCGGCTGTTGGCAAGCCCGTGTTGTTCAAGTGGGGAAATACCCTTAAGACCCAAATTCAGCTGAGTATCAGATCGTGCGGCGGTGCCAAGGAATGGTGGTACGGGCAGATTCTAAGCAGTGAGTCCTACGATTTGGAGGACAAGGCCGTCGAGGACCCCTTCTACGACATGAGGGATCTCATGTTCTACCCCCATCTATCGGGAGAAAAAGTCCTGCACGGTTGCCCGTCGGTACGCGGTGCCTTTCTGGGGCTTGATCTTGACACGACTCGTTCCGAGCTCGAAAGGGCTCTGATGGAGGGCACGGCGTATGCCTTAAGGGAGCTCAAGGAGTCCGTGGACCATTCGGAAGAGTGGCGCAGCATCAGGCTCGTTGGAGGAGGGGCCAAGAACGATTTTTGGGCGCAAACGCTCTCCAACGTGTTGGGGGTCGATATGGTGCGGATGGAATCCTCCGGCGCCGGTCAGGGCGCGGCGCTGCTGGCTCTCTCGGCTTCTTGCGGCCAAGACTTGACGGCGGTTGCCGCAGGGGTCTGCAGAAAACTCGATTCCATTGAAAAAAACGACAGGGCCCATGAGCTCTACGACGCGCGTTTTAGCAGGTATATGCGTATATTTGAGGCACTCCAAATTATCTATGAGCTAAATAGCGCGTAGCCGTTTGTCTTGTAAAATCTACCGTTCACCGAAAGGAATGCGAGAAGGCAACCCGAAGAGCGGTCCCTTTGTAAGATATAGACAACCGTAGACAACCATGAGCGTATATGGCCGATTGAAAAGGAGGAGGGGGCGCTCAGGTAGAACGATAGAAGTAACGAACATTAACTAAGGAGAATGAAAATGGGAGCAGTAAACGATTTCCTTATCTTCCTTGCGGAGGACTTTACCGGCCTGTTTAATGCGGCTGGTGATCAGTTTGCCTCGTTTATTACGGGCATGATCCCCATGCTGATCTGCCTGATCCTTACGATCAAGGCAGTCATCCAGCTGATCGGCGAGGAGCGTGTCTATGGGTTCATGAAGAGGTGCACCAAGTATGCAGTTCTCCGCTATACCCTCATCCCGTTCCTTTGCACTTTCTTCCTCTGCAATCCGATGGCATACACTTTTGGTGTGTTTGTCGAGGAGGACTACAAGCCCGCATTCTACGATGCGGTCGTGTCCATGATGCACCCCATCGTTGGTCTTTTCCCGCACGCTAACTCTTCCGAGCTCTTTGTTTGGCTTGGTATCTCGGCCGGCTACGAGGCACTGGGAAAGAACTCCTCCGAGCTTGCTATCCGCTTCCTCATTGTTGGTCTAATCGTCTGCCTGATCAAGGGCATTGTCACCGAGAAGCTGTACCTCATCATGAAGAAGCGCAACGAAGCTAAGCTTGCCGCCTAGTAGTTCAGCGCAAAAGGAGAGTCTAAATCATGAGTGAATTCAAAAGCGTAAAGGCGTCCCACGGCGGCAACGGTTGGGGCGGTCCCCTCATCATTACCCCCACGGCCGAGAAGCCTTATGTTCTGAGCGTGACCCTGGGTGGCATCAGCCCGGTCGCCCTTCGCATTGCGGAGCTTACCGGCGCCGAGGCGCACGACCAGTTTAAGGACCCGATCGAGACCGATCAGGCATGCGCCGTTGTCATCGACTGCGCTGGCGTGGCTCGCTGCGGCACCTATCCCAAGATGGGCCTTAAGACGCTGAACATCAAGCCCGGTTCTCCATCTGGTCCTCTGGCCCAGTTCATCACCGAGGATCTCTTTGCATCTGACGTCAATCCCGATTGCATCGTCCTTGCCGATGCGGCCGATGTTCCCGCTGAGCCGGTAAAGGCCGAGAAGGTACACGAGGAGACGACGAAGGAAAACGTCCACGCCAAGATCGCTGAGGGACGTGCCGAGCTCGCATCCAAGGAGTCTAACGGCTTCATGGACGTTGTCTCCAAGATCGGCACCGGTGTCGGCCGCGTTATCAGCGTCATCTACCAGGCTGCGCGCGATACCGTGAACGATGTTATCCGCAACATCATCCCCTTCATGGCGTTCGTCTCGGTTCTGATCGGCATCATCAACTATACCGGCTTCGCAAATGTTCTCGCTGGCGTCCTTACGCCTCTCGCGGGCTCGCTGCCCGGCATGCTGGCGATCGGCATGTTCTGCTCGATTCCGTTCCTCTCGCCGTTGATCTGCCCGGGCGCAATCATCGCCTCCGTGCTTTCCGTCCTCGTTGGCAACAAGATCGCCAACGGCACGATTCCTGCCAACTTTGCCCTTCCCGGCTTCTTTGCTGTCAATTGCCAGGTTGGTTCCGATTTTGCCCCCGTTGGCATGACCCTCATGGAGGCAAAGCCCGAGACGATCGAGATCGGTTACCCTGCGTTCCTGTTTGGTAAGCTGATCACTACTCCGATCCAGATTGTTCTTGCCTACGTACTGTCCTTCGGCCTGTAAACTGAATGCTTTGAGAGGGAAAGGCCTGCTATGCTCAACGCGCTCATTACAATAGCCTTCTTTATCCTTGTGTGGCTTGCTGGGACATTTACCCAGTATCGCTATTGGAGGAAGGTTCGCATCCTTATCCATGAGCACGCTCGTGATCATGAGGGATACTTGGGCACGGGTATGTGCAAGGTTAGCTTTAGCCGAAAAGCGTTTGTGATGATTCTGGTGGATCATGACGGCGTGATTACCGGTTGCTATGAGCTCAAGGGCCTCTCCCTCAAACCGGAGTTTTCGGAGATGGGCGAGATGCTGGGGCTGAATATCGAAACGGCTCTGGACCATTTGGCCAACGAAAGCTATCACGATGCTTTTGCCCAGGCTATTCGTGTTATTGACAGGTCGATGACTGCGTCTGCAGCGTAACTAAGATAGGAGAAATCAAATGTACAAGGTTACGGTCACTGAGATTGGCTCGTTTGTTGAGGAACTTCTCAACGAGAAGATGGTGGTCTTGTTTGGCCCGACTGCTCCTGCGGAGTTGCGTGACATTTGCGTCGTTCACGATGGGGTCCCCACGGAGAATAACGTGCTCGTCGAGGGCGGCACTATCTCTATCGGCGACCAGGTCTACACGATTAAGGAGTTTGGTGAGGCCGCAAATGAGAACATGGGAGGACTCGGTCATCTGACCATTGCGTTCGATGGTGAGCGAGAGCTGCTTCCCGGAACTGTTCTCGTGGCGCCCAGCACGCTTCCCAAACTGGAGGCCGGCATTGAGATCAGCTTTAATAGCTAACTCGCTCGGTTTGGCAGGCCATGTATTAGTCGGAAAGGACGTGTTCCCTTGAAACGTTCCGATTTAAAACTGCCACTTTTTACGGTCAGTCCTAAGACCTATCTGCTTGGCGACGATTCGATCGCAGCGGCCCACCTTACGGATGAGATTGCAAAAGGGCGAAATCATTCGATTTTCTGGACCGCCCCCGTTCCTGAGCTCTGCGCGGTTGCAAAGGATCTGAAATTTGCAATTCCAACGGCGCAGCACGCCGATCTCATCGGCGATGGAAAGGGAATGGGACTGACGCCTCTTGAGTCGCTTAAGAGCGCGGGAGTTCGAGCTGTCTTTCTTAATCACACGGCACACCCCCTGGCCGTTGACAAGCTGGCGGCAACGATTGATCGCGCTCGTGAGCTTGAGATTCTAACCATTGTTGCGGCCGATAGTGTCACCGAATCCAAGGCGGTTGCAGCAATGAACCCGGATGTGATTCTTTGCGAGCCGAGCAGCCTGGTGGGTACGGGTCATACAAGCGGTGATGATTACATCGCAGAGACCATTGCCGCCGTTCGGTCCATTAATCCCGACATCGTTATCATGGAGGGAGCGGGAATCAGGTGTGGAGACGATGTTCGTCGCCTGATCGGGCTTGGCGCGCAGGGTACCGGCATTTCGAGCGCCCTGGCGATTACGGATGACAGGGCGGCGTTGCTTACAGAGCTGTTTGACGCGCTGGACTAAATCCGCTTACTAAGAAGGCGAACCCACGGGTTCGCCTTCTTGCGTTTTGGAATCTTGTTGGGAGCAACGCTGTCGCGCCCAAGAGGTTTAATGGCGGCGCTGAAAAACGGTGCCAAGTTGAAATCTGCTGGATTTAAGCCACACGCGCGCATATTCAATTGCGGAGTCATTGTCCAGGTAGACTGTTTGAAGCTGCTGAAGAAGTGGGGATTGCGTAGAGAGACCGAGCGCATTCGCGCGTTGGGTGTCTGCGAGCTTTGCCACAAAGGAGGTCTTCGAGTATTCGATCTGGTGGCCAGAGAGCCGCTCGATAATCGCAAAAAGGCCCTCGTTGACAAAGTCGGCCGTCTCTATGCCTGGGACAAGCGCCATGTTGATGTTATTCTCGATAAACATGACGGGCTCGCCCTCAACGCTGCGTACGCGCTCAAGATGGAGATAATTGGAGCCTTCGGCAATGCCGAGGTGCTTGGAGATGTCTTCATCGCATTTGCAAACTTTGCAATCGAGAATGCTGGTTTCGAAAGAAAGGCCCTGCTCGCTTAAAGACTCGGAGAAAGAGATAAGGCCTTCAGTAAGGGGGAAAGAGATGTCTTTGGACTTAACGTAAGTTCCCTTTCCCTGAATTTGCTCAAGTAGACCCTCATCAACAAGCTTTGAAATGGCCTTTTTGATGCTGCCGCGGCTAACGCCGAGCGTGCTCATAAGGTCGACCTCCGACGGGATTTTGGATGCCTCTTCCCAAGCTCCCGAGGCGATGTTCTCGCGCAGATATTCGACCACTTGCATATAGATGGGGGTGGCACAGTCCTTTTTAATAAATGAGTCGTTGACGCGATTGGTCACAGTATCTCCTGATTACTTTGAAGCAAAATTGCCTTTATTTTACGTTGTTCTGCAGCGTTAACTTATTGAGATTGTAATTGCAAAGAATAAATTACGTATTTAGTGTGCGGCTTCTGCTGCCTTGGGCGCCTGTTCGAAATCAGCGACTTTGGCGCGATGCTGTAGGGGATAGAGGCCGTGCGGAGTCTATTCGGTTCAGGATGCGGCATAGCCGTTATCGAAAAAAGCACCAAGGGGCCGTCCCTCGGTGGTGGTTTTTGCCTTGGGTTATGGATTGTGGTTAGTCCCCGTTGGCTTGGTTTTTGCCGGTGGCGTAGTCAATCTGCACATGCGGTTGCAGGTTGTAGCAGTACACATGGAAGCACAGCGTCTTGCCGTGATCCTCAACCGATTGGGCCTCAAGGCGCACGCCGCGGCAGAGAAGTTCCTCTTCGTTGTACATGGGCGTGACGCGGTAGAGAACATGGTTGCCCGTGTCGTGGATGTAGTCGAGGATCTGCTCTTCAAACGGCAGCATGCCCGTTTCGTTGAGATAGCGCGTGCCGGTGAGGAGATTCTTGCGATTGGCGTTCTCGCCGCAGAGCGACCAGGCGATGAGGTGGCAGCGGTTGTAGAGGCTCTGGCCTGGAATAAAGTCGTAGCGCTGCTGGTGCCAACCGGCAGGATGGATACGCGAGATATCGCCGCGCTTACCCTGACCGAGCGATTCGGGTCCTATGCAGGCGAGTGCTTTGCGGGTACGGCCCAGGCTGTCGAGCTTTGAGAACTTCTTAAAGCATCCTTTTTCGGTGGCCCGCTCGTATTCATCGAGCGTGAACGACGGCGTGCCGAGCGGGTGCGTGCCATCGGCGCGAAGGGCAACGTAGGGGTTGCCGGCGTAGTCGGGAATGCTGGTGAGGTATACGCCGCGCGCGCGGTCGAGATCGGGGTTTTCCACTTCGTCGATGGGGGTGGCGTTCGAAGAGACATCGCCAGCGGTGCCGGTTGTGGTGGATTCGGAGCCATCGCCGGTGCTTTGGCCGCCTTTGGAATCCGAGGAGCTTGCCGTCCCCGATTCGAGCCGGGCGACCAGGTCCGCCTCGTCGTCGGTGCGGCTGGGGCTCTCGTTTTGCTTCTCGGCCAGGGCCGCCGCCTGCTCATCGCTTTGCGGCGACAGCAGCTTGGGCGCCCCGTCGAGCGATCCCGTAAACAGCGCAAATCCCAGCACCACGGCGGTGCCGATGGAAAGTACTTGCTTGTAGGCGGACTTGCGTGACATGGGGCTCCTGGGTAATCGGTTGCGAATCTACCAGTCTAGCAGGAGACGCCGCAGGTCGTTTCCCCAGATAAAACCTGCCAAAATAAACCTGTCCCTTTTTGGCAGGTTACGTCATAAGGCTTCTGTCTATGTAACGAAAGTACAATATGATATATACGTTATATACAAGGTTGTGACGTGCAGTAGATTTGCGGCAACGCAAGCCGATGAAGGGGCCGATATGATCAAAGCTGTTATTTTTGACATGGACGGAACACTGATCGATACCGAGCGTTTGGACATGAGGGCATGGAAGGTGGGCGCGGCCGAGCTGGGGATCACGATTGATGATGCGTTAATCCATCAGTTTATCGGCCGTTCGAATGCCGATGTTAAGGACATCCTTGAGGCACATTACGGCAAGGGCGAAACCGCCGACGCGATTTTTGCCCGCAACATTGAGCTTCACACTGAGATGGCCAAGACCGACCTGGAGCTTAAGGCCGGCGCCGCCGAGTGCCTCGACGAGCTGCTGGCTGCGGGCTATCACGTGGGCCTTGCGACGTCGTCGCGCCGCGTTGCGGCCGAGTGCAACCTCAAGACGGTCGGCCTCTTTGACAAGTTTGAAACGGTGACCTTCGGCGAGGACGTCGTGCATGGCAAGCCCGACCCCGAGATGTACTTGCTCGCCTGCGAGCGCGCGGGCTTTGCTCCCGAGGAGTGCGCCGTGGTCGAGGATTCCCGCAACGGCTGCGTCTCGGGCATCACGGCCGGCTGCCACGTCTTTGCCGTTCCCGATATCGTGCCGCTGCCGCAGGACGTGGCGGACGGCTGCGAGACGGTACTCGATACGTTGTTCGATCTGGGGGCGGCGGTCAAGGCCGTGAGCTAAAGGTATGCGCCGAGGTTGATGACGGTAGCTTCGGCGTGGCCCCGCTTGCGTTTTCCCAGATAAAACCTGCCAAAATAAACCTGTCCTCTTTTGGCGGGTTGGCGGGGCAATGCCCGCCGCAACTTAGGACACGGTTGGGATGTGTACGCTTTAAAGAGCGGCGCCCATGGTTAGAGAGATTACGCTTGTCTCTCTAAATGTCTCTCTAAAGAAAAAATCGGTTAGAGAGTGGCCTTAGGTAATCTAGCAGTGAATTCGATACATCTCTCTAAATATCTCTCTAAAAGAAGGTGCTCATCTCTCTAAAGTTAGAGAGATATACTAAGCTTTAGAGAGATAAATCTATTGTTTTAGAGAGACGGAATGCCAATGCTGTTGGATGAACCTCTTGGCCTTATCGTTGAGCGCCTTCGCAGGCGGGGGACCGATGACGCATCGGTAGAAGTTAAAGCCTGCACGAATAAATTGAGTGCAGACGTATGGGAGACAGTGAGTGCTTTTGCGAACACTGCGGGCGGGCTCATTATTTTGGGCCTGAACGAAGCCGAAGGATTTGTTCCTTCTGCCAACTTTGCTATCGACAGGGTGCGCGACCAGTTTGTTTCGGGTATCGGAGACGGAGGCTCAGCGGCGGTGGTGACCCATGCGCCGCGGTATGAGCTTGATCGAGGCGAGGTCGACGGGCTCCAGGTACTTCTGGTGCGCATCTTTGAACTTGAGCTCAAAGCGAAGCCATGCTATATCGGCGCGCGCGGCGTGCAGAACGGTAGCTACAAGCGCGTGGATGATAAAGATATCAAGATGTCGCCCGCTGAGCTATATGAGCTACAGAGTGCGTTGCTTCCGAGTGATGCAGACGGTACGGTGGTTTCGGAGGCAACAGTCGAGGATTTGGATCTGGATGTCGTGCGGTCCATTATCGCAAATCGCCGGCTGCAGACCCCGCGCGTTTTGCGCGGGGCCGATACGCTGGAAAAGCAGCTGGCCAGACTCAATATCACTACAAAGGATGGGGATGTGAAGCTCGCGGGGCTTCTGTCGGCGGGAATTTACCCCCAGCAGTTCTATCCCAAGCTGATGATCGATGTCGCCGTTCATTCCGATGTGGAAAAATCTGCTCCTGGGCAACCCCGGTTTATTGACCGCCAGTTGTGCGATGGCCCGATTCCGGCTTGCATCGAAGATGCCCTCGCTGCGATCGGACGAAACTTGCGCAAAGCGGCGATAGTGCGAGGCGCTGGTAGAAGGGAAGATTGGGAAGTACCCCAGGAGGTTTTGCGCGAGGCCTTGGCGAATGCCTGCATCCATCGAGAGTATTCGCCCATGTTTGTGGGGCAGGCCGTGAGCGTCGATATCTACCCAGACAGAATAGAGATCAAAAACCCCGGCGGGCTTTGGGGCGGAAAGACGGTGGACAATCTTGCGGACGGGGAATCGCGCTGCCGAAACCCAAAGCTCATGAGTCTGATGGGGGCGACGCCGTTAGAGCATGCTGAGGGGGCTGTTGCGGAAAGTCAGGGATCTGGCATCCCGGCTATGATTCGCGAGATGGAGTCTCGTTCGCTTGGCAGGCCGAAATTTATCGTTAAGGCCGATTCGTTTACGGTGCTGCTTTCCCGGCACGGGGCGGAGCTTGCTGAAAACCGCATGTGGATTCAGGGCCATGTGGACACCGAACTGACGCATCGCGAGGAAACATTACTCATGTTTATGCGGGAGCATGGGTGCGTATGCGATGTTCAAAAAATACGAGAGGCTTTGAAGTGGGATTCGGATGACATTCGCCTGATCTGCGGGGACCTTGTCGATAAACATGTCCTGTCAAAATGTGGCAAAGACGCGTTTGAAATTATCGATATGAGCAGAGAATCGTCAGCTTCGACGGCGGATAGGATCCTGGAGGCTCTCAGCGCCGGAATGGATATGACGGCGCGAGAAATAGCGGTTGCATCGGGGGTCAAGATTTCGTCCGTCCGTTACCATCTGCCAAAAATGGCGGATAAAGGACTCATTGAAGTAATGGGTTCATCGACGAGCCGCAACCGCCGCTATCGGAAGAGGTAGATGCAGCCGAGTTGCCTCTCTAGTGTCTCTCGAAGTTAGATGGATACTAGAGAGGCGGTGGCTCCGCGATATTTCCCCAGATAAAACCTGCCAAAATAAACCTGTCCTCTTTTGATAGGTTAAACGGCGTAACTTAAAGGTTCATGTTGCCGTGGATGTAGGGGGTGACCTCGGGGGAGATATGGTCGCAGCCCAGCTCGCGCAGCGCGGACTCGACAACGGCGGGCAGCGGGGTCTTGCCCTTGTCGTCGACGGCGGCACCGCCGAGGGTGGAAATCTTGGCGACATCTGCGGGTGCGGCCTCGATATGCATGCAGCCGCCGATCAGGCGCGCGCGTACCTGTGCCAGGTCAAGATCGTGCAGGTAATCCTCGCAGGCGCGGATTAAACCGACTTTCTCGCGCGTAAGCTTCTCGTCCGTGGGGACGCGCGTGGCAAGACAGGCTCCCGCCGGCAGGTTCCAAACGGGGTAGCCCCAGGCGCGTAGCAGCTCGCGCTCCTCGTCCTTGGTAAAGCCGACCTCCATAAGCGGCGAGCGCACGCCGAGCTCCTGGGCGGCGCGCATGCCGGGGCGGTAGTCGCCGCGGTCGCTTGCGTTGCTGCCGTCGATGACGGTGGGAAAGCCCAGCGACTTGGCATGGTTGACGATGGCGGTAAAGCCGGCGCGCTTGCAGTGGTAGCAGCGGTTGGCGTCGTTGCAGGCTACCTGGGGGAGCTGCAGCTGATCGACCGAGAGGTTGAGCACGGGGAGCTTAAAATGCGGCCCCTCATCGGCCTGCCCGTCAACCGCCCGCTCAAACGAAGCCTGCTCGGGCGTGCCGATGAGCGGCGTGGTGAGATGGACGAGGAGGGTGTTGGTAGGCATGATGCGGGCGCATACGGCGGCCAAAAAGCTGCTGTCAACGCCGCCGGAAAACCCGATAGCCACGCGCCCGTATGCCAAAAGCAGCTGTTCGAGCGCCGATAGCTTGTCTTGAAGCTCCTCTGCGGGTGCCGTGGTGTCTAAAATCATGAAACGATCCTTATCGTTGAGTACTCGATCGAAAACTATAATCCTAATGCGTTACTTGCCATAAGACTTCTATCTATGTAACGAAAGTGCAATATGCTATATACGTTATATACAAGTTTGTAAAGTGCGGTAGAGTGGCAGTAATGCAATCCGGTGAGGGGACCGATATGATCAAGGCTGTTATTTTTGACATGGACGGAACGCTGGTCGATACCGAGCGTTTGGGCGTCAAGGCATGGAAAGCGGGCGCTGCTGAGCTGGGGGTCGCGATTGATGAAGCGCTGATCCATCAGTTTATCGGCCGCACGCTGCCCGATGTTATGGACATCCTTGATAAGCATTACGGCAGCCATGAAACCACCGAGGCGATCTATCGTCGCCACAAGGAGATTCGCGACGAGATGGTCAAGACCGAACTGGAACTTAAGGCCGGCGCCGCCGAGTGCATAGACGAGCTGCTGGCTGCGGGCTATCACGTGGGCCTGGCGACGTCGTCGCGCCTCGTTACGGCCGAGCGCAACCTTAAGATGGTTGGTCTTTTTGACAAGTTTGAAACGGTGACCTGCGGCGAGGACGTCGTGCACGGCAAGCCCGACCCCGAGATGTATCTGCTTGCCTGCGAGCGCGCGGGCTTTGCTCCCGAGGAGTGCGCCGTGGTCGAGGATTCTCGCAACGGCTGCGTCTCGGGCATTACGGCCGGCTGCCATGTCTTTGCCGTCCCCGATATCGTGCCGCTGCCGCAGGACGTGGTGGATGGCTGCGAGGCCGTGCTCGATACGTTGTTCGACCTGGCGGCGGCAGTCAAGGCCGTGCGCTAGCGTTTGCACGCGAGTCGCCATGTCCCGCGCCCGAGCTCGCAGGACGGTGGCGGCAACGGCGCCTGCGTGGAGGCGCTGACGCAGTCAGCCCCTCTTATCACGCCAAGATTGCTGTTTTGGCCGATAAGAGGGGCATTGTGCTTTAAGCGACTGGGGCTGCGGCCTTGGTAAGGAGCTGGCGGAGGGTTATGACGTTACAAGTTACTCCAGGAGCCAGTCGATCACGTTGCGCTTGCGGACTCCTTCGTAGTTCGCGTCCGCAAACAGCGTGTCGAGCGTAAGAAGCGTCTTGGGGTAGTTGTCTCGGACTTTCTTAAAGGGGGCCAACTCTCGATTGAGGGTAGTTTCGTCGAGCGTTGTGGCTGAAACCTGAAAATAGGCTGTCTCGTCTGAGTTTAGGGCAACAAAATCGATTTCCCCGCCGTCGATATCGCCCACGTAGACGTCGTATCCACGGCGTAGGAGCTCGAGATAAACAACATTTTCGAGGATATGACCGATATCGCTGCTTTGGGTTTTGACGAGAGCGCCTCTAAGTCCAAGGTCAACGGCGTAGTATTTGCCGTTTGTTGAAAGAAGCTGCCGACCGCGCACGTTATAGCGCGGAGCAAAGTACAACACAAGGCTGTCTGTTAAGCCTTTGAGGTACTTGGCTACGGTTTTCTGGTCGGTTTTGTTGCCGTTGGACGAGAGCGTGTCGGAGATTTTTTTAATCGAGATCCGGTTTCCAATGCTATGGAGTAGGAACTTGGTGATATCGCGCAGGGTCGGGACGTCCGAGACCTTCAGGCGTTCGATAACGTCGCGTATGACGATGGTATCGTAGAGGCTCATAAGATAATCGCGCGCCTGGGGTCCCTGAATACCCGTCTCGGCGATAAAGGGAAAAGAGCCCCGGGTGATGTACTCGTCAAACAACTGCGCGGGAGCCTTTCCGTCATTGGTTTTTGCCGAGCAAAACTCTTTAAAGGATAGGGGCAGTATCTTGAGCTCTACGTAGCGGCCGGAGAGCAAAGTTGCCAGCTCGCTCGAGAGCAGATAAGCGTTGGAACCGGTTATGTAGAGGTCGACATTGTCCTTGATAAAAAGACTGTCGACGGCTTTTTCGAAATGCTCGACGTGCTGTATCTCGTCCAGAAAAACGTAGTTCATCTTATCGGGGACGAGTCTGGCGGAAATGTAGTCGTAGAGTGCTCTATACGACGTAAGCGACTCGAACTCCAGGTCTTCAAAGTTGAGGGATATAACCTGGTCGCCTGTGATTCCATGATCGCGCAGGTAGCTACGGTAGATTTCGAATAGCTTTGATTTGCCGGACCTTCGCACGCCCGAAACGACCTTGATGACGTGCGAGTCTTTCCACGAAATGAGCCAGTCGAGGTACTGTTTGCGATCAATCAGATTCATGAAACCCCTTTCTTGGCGAGAAAAAACTGGAGCAAAATCAATACTTATAGGAAATATCTAAAAATATGGAATTGAATCTATTTTAACAAAAGAGTTAATGAAAAATGGATTACATTCCATAAATATCCGTAGCCGCAGGTCCGGCTAAACGGGGAGGGAACATGGGGCCAGCAAAACGCCGCAGCGGGACTGTTCCCGTTGCGGCGTTTTTTGTTACAGGTAGGCGCCCAGGTTGATGTCGGTTATTGGGGCCGCGGATGGGCCCGTCGGGTGCTGCTCGGCCTTTTGGGTGCTCACACGTTCGAGCAAGAAGGGGCGCACGAGCTCCTGACGGTTAATGTCCTCGGCGGCCGTGGCCGTGGTGACGGTGCGCGCGGCGGAGCCGATGCGGACTCGTTTGGTCTTGGCGGCAGGCTTATCCTCGATCTGCTCCATGAGCAGCTGAACGCCCTTGCGGCCAATCTCGTAGCCTGGGGGTGCTACCGTGGTGAGCGGGACCGATCCGCTCCAAGCGAGCGGGTTGCCGTCGCAGCCGGCCACGCGGACCTGGCCGGGGACGGAAATGCCTTTGTCGGTCAGCGCCGAGATAACGCCCGAGGCCAATACGTCGGTCAGGCCGATGACAAAATCGGGGCGCTCGTCAGCAGGGCGTTCGGCAATCTGGGTACCGATGCTGTAGCCGTCGGCTGCGGTATTCCACTCCCCGGCATCGATGACCTCAATTTTGATATCAGGATGCAGGGCAAGTGCCTTGTGGATGCCAAGGACGCGCAGGCCGAGCTGCATAAATGCCGCTCGGCCCACAACGGTGATATGGCGTGCGCCGCGGGCGATGGCGAGCTCGGCGATAATACGCCCCTGTGCCTCGTTGTCGGCGGCCACGTAGTAACCGGGCTCGGAGCAATGGATGTCCAGATAGACGATCGGCACGGGCATCTTGGTCATAGCGGGGTGCCAGTCGGGGGACGCCATGGGCTGAACCATGACGCCGGACATCTGCGTGCCCATAAAATAGCGCAGGTAATGATCCTCGAGAATATCGTCGTTATCGGCATTGGCGATGAGCAGATCGTAGCCGTGCTTGCGGGCCTCGTTGTGGGCGCCGCTGGCGATTTGGAGCGAAAAGCCGTGGTCGAGACGGGGGAGCACCAGGCCAAAGGACTTGGTGGCGCCGCCCGCGAGCTGACGAGCGCTTTGGTTGGGCAGGTAGCCCAGGCGATTGATGGTCTCGTTGATGAGCCTGAGGGTCTCGGGGCGCAACTTCTCGGGATGGTTGAGCGCGTTGGAAACCGTGCCAAGCGAAACCCCGGCCTCGCGCGCGACGTCGCTGATTTTAACCTTTGCCATAGCGGCCCCTTTGATGCGTTTCAAGTACAAGCCAGATTGTAGCATCCTAAACCAACCAAAAAGTGACAGGTTTATTTTGGCAGGTTTTATCTGGGGAAACGCCGTTGCCAGCGCGACCACCACAAAGGTGCCTGTCCCCATTGTGGCGGTTTGGACCGGCTGGGCATGTGTGTATCGGGTGGTATCTAAGTTGAGATACCACATCTGGTATATCAGCTTGCGCCTGCGTGAGTACAATACTCGAACGTTATGCGTCTCAGCGCCCCTTGTGCGTGGACGTCTTGCAGTCACGCGAACGAAGGGATTTATCCTATGTGCGGAATCGTCGGCTACACCGGCTCTGATATTGCAAAGAACATCCTGGTCACGGGCCTCAAGCGCATGGAGTATCGCGGCTATGACTCCTCGGGCGTCGCGCTCGAGGTGGGCGAGGGCGCCGCGGCGCACCTCGACGTCATCCGCCGCGTGGGCAAGGTCGCGGGCTTGGAGAGCGAGCTTTCCAACATTGACAGCGACGCTACCTGCGGTATCGGCCACACCCGTTGGGCCACCCACGGCAGGCCCTCCGTCGTTAACGCTCACCCCCACACCAGCTGCGACGGTCGTATCGCCATCGTCCACAACGGCATCATCGAGAACTTCGCCGAGCTGCGCGAAGAGCTGGAGGGCCGCGGCCATCACTTTAAGAGCGAGACCGATACCGAGGTCTTCGCGCATCTGATCGAAGAGGCTTATGCCGAGACGCACGACCTGATGGCCTCTGTGCGCGAGGCGTGCACCCACGTGGTCGGTGCCTATGGTCTGGCCGCCGTGTGCGCTGACGAGCCCGGCGTGATCGCCGTGGCCCGCAAGGATTCCCCGATCGTGGTCGGCGCGGGCGAGACCGGCGCCTATGTCGCCTCCGATGTCATCGCGCTCATCGACGCCACCCGCGATGTCGTGGTGCTCGAGGACGGTCAGTTTGCCAAGCTCACGCCCGCAGGCGTCGAGTACACCGACGAGGCTGGCAACGTTATCGAGCCCAAGGTCACCCACATCGACTGGGACCTGGACATGGCAGAAAAGGGCGGTTATCCCGACTTTATGCTCAAGGAAATCCACGAGCAGCCGCGCGTCGTGCGCGACACGCTGGTCGGTCGTATGACGCCGGCCGGCGAGCTTGACATCGACGAACTGGGCCTTTCGCTCGAGGAACTCAACGACATCGACCGCGTCTACGTGATCGCTTGCGGCACCAGCTATCACGCCGGTCTCATTGCCAAGAATCTCATCGAGGGCTGGGCTCGCATCCCCACCGAGGTTGAGGCGGCCAGCGAGTTCCGCTATCGCAATCCCATCATTACGCCGACGACGCTTGTCGTTGCCGTGTCCCAGTCGGGCGAGACGGCCGATACCCTTGCCGCCATTCGCGACGCGCGCATCAAGGGTGCCAAGGTCTTCGGCATCACCAACGTGGTGGGCAGCCCCGTGGCGCGTGAGAGCGACGGCGTCATCTACACTAAGGCCAACAAGGAGATCGCGGTCGCCTCGACCAAGAGCTTCATCGGCCAGGTCGTGAGCCTTACGCTTTTGGCTCTGCTGCTAGCGCAGGTCAAGTACCGCCTGACCACCAAGCAGGCGCGCATGCTGTTCCGCGAGCTTTCCGATACGGCCGAGCAGATCCAGTGGATTTTGGATACCCAGACCGAGGCCGTGCATGAGGCCGCCCTGCTGTGCAAGGACGCGCAGTCCGCACTGTTCGTGGGTCGCGGCATGGGTGCCGCTATTTCCTACGAGGGCGCGCTTAAGCTCAAAGAGGTCAGCTACCTGCACGCCGAGGCCTACGCCGCCGGCGAGATGAAGCACGGCCCCATCGCCCTGATCGACCCGGGCTTCCCCGTCATCGCCGTGGCCACCAAGAGCGCCACCTACGACAAGACCGTGTCGAACCTTATGGAGTGCAAGGCACGCGGCGCCAAGGTCATCGTCGTTGCCACCGAGGGCGACGAGGAGATCAACAAGATCGCCGACTGTATTATCCGCGTGCCAACAGTCCGCGACGTGTTCAGCCCCATCACGGCGAGCGTCCCGCTGCAGCTGCTCGCCCGCGAGGTCGCCATCCTGCGCGGCTGCGACGTCGACCAGCCTCGAAACCTCGCCAAGAGCGTGACCGTGGAATAACTAATATTCCGCCGTCCTAACGACCAAGGCCCGGCTCCGCGTCAATCAGACGGAGCCGGGCCTTTTTGTACGGAGAAACCACCACAAAGGTGCCTGTCCCCTTTGTGGTGGTTTTGGCAGGTTAGCGGAGCTTGCTGGTCTCGAAGTACTCGGGGAACTGGTCCAGAACTTCGGTTTGGTTGCGGAACATCATGTGCAGGTGCTTGCTGACCAAAAAGCTCGCTTCGATGGGGTCGCGACCGGCGATAGCGCGGCGAATCTGCTTGTGCTCGTTCACGATGTCCCGATTGTCGAGAACCTGCGTGGCGGCGCGCAGCCAGCGGAAGCGCTCCAGGTCGGCATTGGTCTCTTCGAGCCACGACCAAACGGTGCTGCGACATGCGATGCTAAAAATCATGTGATGCATGAGGTTGTCGCTCAAAAAGAAGCCGATGCGATCCTCTTCGGCCATGGCTTTTTCCTGCAGCACGATGGCGCGGTCGAGCTGCTCGATGCCGGCCGACGTGGCTCGCGCACAGCACTCCACAATCACCTGCTTTTCCAGATGTTCGCGGATGTAGCAGGCACTCTCGGCAAGGGTGAGGTTGATGGGTGAGACGTAGGTGCCGCTCTGGGGCACGGTGCGCACCAGGCCTTCCTGCGCCAAGCGAACCAAAGCCTCGCGCACGGGCGTGCGCCCCATATCCAGGTCGTCGCAAAGTTGCTTGACGCCCAGCTTTTCGCCCGGCTTGTAGTCCAGGTAGACGATTTTGCGTCGAATGGTGTGGTAGGACTGGTCCTGTAGGCTCGTTTCCTGCTCGCCGATGTGCATCGATTCTTCCATAGCGCCTCGCAACCACTCTTTCACACTCATATGTCAGTTGTTTATTATGCCGCGAGTCAGCCCTCCGCGGTGGGTAATTCAATCGCCGCCCGATAACTTTTGCGACATTTTTGCCTGCGTTTGTACGGGATTGTGCTCAATGTTGCCGTATCATAAGCCGTCGCAAACGTGAAATAGAAAGAAGGAATCCCATATGCAACTGGCAAATATCGTACGCGAGCGCTGGAAGGGTGTCTTGTTCTGCCTGATCATCGCCATCCCCGCGACGTTGCTCGGCAAACAGATTGAGGTGGTCGGCGGGCCGGTATTCGCCATCCTCCTTGGCATGGTTCTGGCGCTTATCTTTCCCAAGAATCGCCGCGAACAGCTCGCCGCCGGTGTCACCTATACGTCTAAAAAAGTCTTGCAGTACGCGGTAATCCTGCTTGGTTTTGGCATGAACCTCTCCCAGATTCTGTCCAAGGGCGCCCAGTCGCTGCCGATTATCGTGGCGACCATCTCGACCTCGCTCGTCATCGCCTTTGTGCTCTGCCGCGTTATGAATGTGCCGGGCAAGATCGCGACGCTTGTGGGTGTGGGCTCGTCGATTTGCGGCGGTTCTGCCATTGCCGCGGCCGCGCCCGTCATCGATGCCGACGATCGCGAGATTGCCCAGGCTATTTCGGTCATCTTCCTGTTTAACGTTATCGCGGCGCTCGTGTTTCCGACGCTCGGCGGCATGCTTGGGCTGACCAACGAGGGCTTTGGCCTGTTTGCCGGCACTGCCATCAACGACACCTCGTCCGTGACGGCTGCGGCGAGCGCCTGGGACAGTATGCATCCCGGAGCCAATGTGCTCGAGAGCGCCACGGTGGTCAAACTCACCAGGACGCTGGCCATTATTCCCATTACGTTGGTTCTCGCATGCTGGCAGATGCATCTGGCGCGCAAGGCCGGCGGCGACGCCAAAAGCACGTTTTCGCTTAAGCGCGCGTTTCCCATGTTTGTACTGTTCTTTGTGTTGGCGAGCGTAGTCACCACAGTGTTTCAGCTTCCCGCGTCCTTTACGGCGCCCATCAAAGAGCTGTCGAAGTTCTTTATCGTGATGGCCATGGCGGCTATTGGCTTTAATACCGATATTGTCGAGCTGGTCAAAAAGGGCGGCAAGCCCATTGCGTTGGGCTTATGCTGCTGGATTGGCATTGCGTGCATGAGTTTGGGAATGCAGCACGTGCTGGGAATCTGGTAGAGAAGTAGCTTGTTTGCGTGCTGGTGAGCGCATGCCTGCGGTGGAGCGATAGGAGCTCTTGCGGGTATGGCTTGTCCGCAGGTTGATAGGTCCCGAAGAGCTCTTATCGCCCCGCCAGGATGGCGATGCGGGGCAACACCTATACTCGCAGGACGGCGCTTTCTGCCCTATAATGTTTGGTGAACATTATCGTTCAATTTTGAAACACTTGGGATGCCAAGCCACAGATAAGGGGTGTGGCTGGAGACGGGGCGAACCATGGACAGCAATGTCAAGCTGAAGATTCTGATCGAGGCATTGTCCGCAGCCGGAACATCGGCGCTGGCAATCGACGAGCGCGGTGGCGTTGTAATCTCGACTATGAGTGACGCTGCGCTCGAGCAGGATGTCGCCGCTTTTGTTTCCGAGCGTCTCGCTCGCGTGGGCGATGGGGTGCGCCTGGTGATGGGCCGCGAGGGCATGCGGTTGAGCTTGACGGTGCGCCCGACGGCCAAGGAGCACGGGGTGCTTTGGGTGGTCGTGGCGCGTGAGGTGCGCGCCGCCACCGCGCATGCGGGCATCGAGTGGCTCAATGCCGACGAAGTCGAGGCTCGTTACGAGTCGAGCGCGTACGGCATCGTCGAAGACGCGGCGGCGGTCGCTGCCCCCGTACGGGAGAGCTATGCGCGTGGGGTGCCCCTTATGCTCGAGGGCGAGCTGGGTACGGGGCAGGATCAGATTGCAAAACGCCTGTACCTGGATGGACCCTATGCCGATCAGCCCTTTGTGTCCGTTGCGCTCGATGAGCTAACGGATCGCGGCTGGCGCCATCTGCTCAAAAGTTCCGAATCGCCGCTATTCCAAACGGGGCTGACGCTTTGCATGGGCGGCTGGCATGCTGTTGGCCCCCAACGCCTGCGCGAGCTCGTGTCCGCAATGATCGACACGGCGCTCGCAACTCGTTGCCATGTGGTGTTGACGGCAAACGATATGCCGGGCGGCGGCGAAAGCGATCAGGCCGCCTTTGTGACCGAGCGTCTGGCCTGTGCAGTGAGTGTGGCGCCGGCGATTGCCGAGCGGGGCGGCGCGTCGGAAAAGGTTACGCGCTATCTGGGGTATCTGGCAGATATGTTTGAGACGGCAACACCTGCCTTGTCGTCTGCGGCGGCAAAGACACTCGATGCCTATCGATGGCCCCGTAACTATCTACAGCTGCGCGAGGTTTCGGAACGACTTTATATATTAGTGGGGACGGGCACGGCCGAGCGGGCGGTGGCGGAGGAGGTACTCGCCCAGGAGGACGTTATCAAGACCGCGATCTTTGGTGCCCCGACGCTCGATAGCGATCTGTATATCTTGCGCCCACTGGCCGATACCGAGCGCGATATCGCGCGGTTGGTCCTGCAGCATCTTCACGGCAACCGGACTCGTGCGGCAGAGGTGCTCGGCATAAGCCGTACGACCTTATGGCGCCTGCTGAAGGACAGCGACCGCTGAGCGAGGCGCCGTGACCACGAGCGGCGCGTGTGATACAGTCCAAAGCAGTATTGTTTCGATTGTGTTACGGCGTGCGGGGGAGTATGGCGGAGACTTCAAAAACGAACCGAACAAAACGAAGTGCGCTGCCGGTCAGCCGGCGTACGACTTCGCGGACGTGGGGCAAAAGCGCCTCGGGGTTCGACGGCTCGTTCAAACGCATTAAATATGGCTATCCTTCGGCAAGCGCCCGCTTGGCCATGCAGGCCGAGTCCTCGTTGCGGGGACGAAAGTGCGTGGTGGGCTCAAAGCTCAAGCACGATGGCACGCTTGGCTACATTAGCCGCGGGGCGGCTCGTCGCAGCGGGCTCAATCCTGCTGGTTGGCATCGTTATGTGCCGATCGTGGCCGTCGTTGCAGTGATCGTTATCGCACTCGCCGCGCTCGGATATGCCGGCGGTGGCGCCAACTTGGACGCAGTGTTTAAGTCGCCCGAGCTCGCGCATACAGGCACAGAAGCTGTCGAGGGCGCTCAGGCCCAGACGGGCGTCGCGCCCCAACGCGGTATCGTTGCGGCTGTCACCACCATCGCCGATGCGCAAAAGGACGAAGGCGGGCAAAGCGACGACGCAGATGCGAATCCGACGAGCGAAACGACGACAACTCCATCGGCAAGATAAGTTGCGGCCCGCGCAGCGTCAGCGGGTCCGCCGTTCGTTAGAACGGCGGAACTAATTACTTTACATACACCACGTTGTCACGGCGAGGCTTGGCCTCGGGAAGCGTGTCCTCGGCATAGCCCAGAATGCAGTGACCGACACCGCGCAGGCTGCCGTCGGCGGGCAGGCTCCAGCTGGCCAGCAGCTCCAGGCCCTCGGGCGAGTCAAAGACCTCATGCGCGCGGTGAATCCAGCACGAATCGACACCCAGTGCATAGGCGGCGTTGAGCAAGTTGCCCATGGCAAGCGAGCCGTCTTCCAGATGCGTGGGCACGCTGCGGTCGACCAGCACCACCACAACGGTCTTGGCGCCATAGAAGGGGTCGCCGTTGCTGCCCATGACCTGGGCGTTGAGCCGTGAGAGACGCTCGACGGTCGCGGGGTCGGTGACGGCGACAAACGTCACCGGTTGGCGGCCCATGCCGCTTGGTGCATATTGGCCGGCTTCGATAATGCGTGCAAGCTTTTCGGCCTCGACGGGACGATCGCTGTATTTGCGGCAGCTGCGGCGGTGAATGAGTGCTTCGATAGTCTCCATGGTGCCTCCTTGTAGTGGCGTTGCAGATGCCCCGTTCATACCCGTCGGGCTCAAACGGTAGACGGTCAATTGCCCGGCCAAAAGGATAGATTCCAATTGGGAAAGTAGGTTTGCATAAAAGTACCTTCAGAATGTGACAAACAAATGGGATGGTTAAACGTTTTATCCCGTCTACCCTGCGGTTTTTTACCACTTGCCTAAATGACGAACGCATAACCTCTGATAAAGGTTTTACTAAAGGGGTACCAACGTTTATCAATGCGCTGTGGTGGCGCTGGGCCAGGAGGTAATTATCATGTTCCAGGCTGGAGATGTCGTCGAGACTGACTTCGAAGGATTTCTGAAGCTGCTGCGTTCCAAGACGCGCGCTTTTGTGACGATCGACAACCACGAGTACTACATCACGCATACCGATGGGTACTGGCGTGTTCAGGATTGCGAGGCCCTCAACGATAAGGGCCACTTTACCGACTGCTCCGAGCTGGTCAATACGGTCTGCGAGGTTGTTGAGCTGCCTTGGATTTGCGGCAAGAGCCTGCATGACAGCTTTGCGGGCGCTACGGTCTACGAGGCCGTCGCTGCCTGACAGGTAATAAAACCCGATTTTCACGTGACCGCTGGCGTCGCCCCCGCGCCGGCGGTCTTTTTCTGTCGATAGGCCATAAAAGTGCAAGCATTTGCGGAGAGCCTGTTGACGATAGTCAAAACTCGGACTAATCTAGAGATACAAAATTGGTCAAAAATCGGACAATCGAATGGTGGGATAGATGAATAGTGCGGTTACGCTGGTCGACTTCGACCGGTTGCTCAATGGACTCGACCATATCTATTCGGAGTTCTCGCGCGCCTGCGGTCTTTCGGACTGCGCTTACTGGATGCTCGTCGATACCAGCACGGCGGGCGGCAGTATTGCCGTAAGCCGCCTGACGAGCGAATGGTTCTACAGCAAGCAGACCATCAACTCGGCCATTAAAACCTTGACGGCGCGGGGCTTCGCAACGTTGGAGTTTGCCGAAGGCAGTCGTAAGAACAAGGTTGTGAGCCTGACCGAAGAGGGCAGGCGATTTGCCGAGCGTTATGCGCTGCCGGCACTCAAGGCCGAGCAGCGAGCCTTTGGCGCGCTTGAGCCGTGTGAGCAGCGCGAGATTATGCGCTTGATCGGAAAATTCTCTCAGGTGCTCGGTGAGGAGTGCGAGGCATTTAAGCAGCATATCGCTGCCGAGAGCCAAGCCGAGAATCAAGGTGAGGGGGAGTCGTGCGACTGTTAATGAGGTTTCTGAAGCCCTATCGAGGGCTTATCGCAGTGACGCTGCTGGTGCTGCTGGTTGATAACGTCGGCACGCTGTTGGTTCCCACGATGCTGGCGAACATGGTCAACATCGGTATCACCACGGGTGATGTCGACTACATTTTGCGCAATGGCCTCTACATGCTTATCGCGACCGGCATGGCCAGCGGCGGCGCGGTGCTGGGCTGCTATCTTTCGGCGCGCTTGGCCGCCAACGTGGCCTGCGATATCCGCAATGCCGTGTACGACAAGTCGCTCGAGCTCGCGGCCAGCGACTTTGAGCGCTTTGGCACCGGATCGATGATCACGCGCTCGCTCAACGACATCAACGTGATTCAGCAGGCGATTCTGCAGACGATTCAGCTGGTGCTGCCCGTGCCGTTTTTGGCTGTGGCGGGCATCATCTTCGCCTGGTTTATCGATCCTGCCATGGGCACGCTTCTGGGCGTCGTGGTTGCGATTGTGCTGGTGGCGGCGGTCTTTACGGTTGCCAACGCGGCTCCGATCTTTATGCGCTTGCAGAGCTTTATCGACCGCATGAACGTGGTGCTGCGCGAAAACATCGTGGGCGTGCGCGTCATCCGTGCGTTTAACAAGGAGCGTCACGAGGAGCGGCGCCTGGACGAGGTGTTCAGCGACTACGCCGCCAACGCCATCAAAGTCAACCACCTGTTTGTGGGCCTCGACAGCTCAAGCTTCTTTTTGATGAACATCGCCGAGGTAGCGGTGCTGTGGGTTGGCGGCAACCGCGTGGGCGCCCACGCCATGCAGATCGCGAGTATCTCGGCGGTGCTGGAGTACGCGCTTCTGATCCTGTTCTTTGTGATGATGGCGCAGATGGTGGTGCTAACGCTGCCACGCGCCGCGGCATGTCTAAGCCGTGCACAGCAAGTGCTGGAGATTGAGCCGAGCATCGTCGATGGCCAGCGTACGCTTGATGCGGCCGCGTCCGACTCAAAGGACGGGGCTGATGCGGTTGCCGTGTTCGATCATATGTCGTTTCGCTTTGACGACGCCGACGAGGACACGCTGTGCGATCTGAACTTTACCTGTCGTCGCGGTCAGACGACAGCGATTGTGGGCTCGACGGGCTCGGGCAAGTCGACGGTGGCAAAGCTTCTGTTGCGCTTCCACGATGCCACGAAGGGTGCCATTCGCTTGAGCGGCGTCGATTTGCGCGAGCTTTCGCAAGGTGAGATTCGCGGGCGCATCGCCTACGTGCCACAGAAGGCGTGGCTGTTCTCGGGCACCGTGGCAAGCAACCTGCGCTTTGGCAACGAAGACGCGACCGAGGCGGACATGCTTCATGCGCTGCAGGTTGCCCAGAGCACCTTTGTGCTCGATCAGCCGCAGGGGCTCGATACCCCGGTGGTGCAGGGCGGTACGAACTTTTCGGGCGGCCAGCGCCAACGTCTGGCCATCGCCCGTGCGCTCATGAAGCATGCCGATCTGTATATCTTCGACGATAGTTTTTCGGCCCTGGACTTTAAGACCGATGCGGCCCTGCGCCATGCGCTGCAGGACGAGACGCGCGACGCCGCGGTGCTCATCATCGCGCAGCGCATCTCGACGATTCTGCACGCCGACCAGATTGTCGTGCTCAAGGATGGCGAGGTCGTGGGCCTGGGCACGCATGGCGAGCTTATGGAAACCTGCGAGGTGTACCGCGCCATCGCGGAATCGCAGATGAAGGGAGGTGAGTAGCATGACCGAGGAGCTCGAGAAGCAGGGCGGCGTTGATGACGCCGTTGCCGCGGGGCTGGTCGAGGAAACGGCTGTCACGTCGACCGAGCTGGATGACGCCGCCAAGGCTGCAGTCGAGCGCGAGGCTCGCCGCCAAGCGCTCTACGAGGAAAACGAGCGTGCCGAGGACGAGCGTGCCCGCGCCGAGGCAGAGCGTATGCGCGACGTGGACGACGAAGAAGAGGGCGAGACGCCCCGGGATACCTGGGCGACGGTGCGCCGCCTGTGGAGCGAGGCCGTCGGCGACCATTGGCGCTTCTACATCGTGTTTGCGAGCATTGTGTTCTATGTTATCTTTAACACCGCTGCACCGGCATATAGCGCCCGCGTGATCGATGAGCTGTGGGGCCACATTCAGGTGGCGTTTGCCAACGGAACCACCTTCAACATCACCTGGGAGAACTGCGGCAAGACCATCTTCGTCTACTTTATGATCTGGACTGCCGCTGCCTCGTTCTATGCGCTCCAGAGCTTTTTGATGTCGAGCGTGGCCGAACGCCTCAACCTGCGTCTACGCAACCGCATCGCACAAAAGCTCAATCGTTTGCCGCTTGCCTTCTTTGACGCGCATCGTCCCGGTGAGGTCGTCAGCCGTGCGACCAACGACTTGGACAAGATGTCCGAGAGCATGCAGCGCGGATTGCTGCAGCTGCTTGTGTCGATCGGCACCGTGGTGGGCGCCGTGGGCGTGATGTTCGTGTTTAGCGTGCCGCTTACGCTAGTCTTTTTGTTCTTTACGGCGTTGTCGCTGCTGGTGACCAAGGTGGTTTCGCGCCGTACGCATGATGTGACGGGCGAGCGTCAGGAGTGGGTGTCCAAAATCACGAGCGCGGTCGAGGAAGGCTATTCGGGCCGTTTGGTGATTCGCGCATTCAACCGCGAGCACCAGAGCTCTGCCGAGGTGCACGAGGCCTCGGGCGAGCTGGCGCGCGTGAGCACCAAGGCCGACTTTATGATTAACGCCGTCGGACCCGCGGTTCGCTTTATCGGTCGCCTGGCGCAGATTGTGATTGCGCTCGTGGGCTGCAGCATGCTGGTCGCCGGTCACATGACCGTCGGCGTGTTCCAGGCGTTCTTCCAGTTTATCTACGAGGCGTCCGAACCCATGACGCAGCTGTCGTTCACTTTTAACTCGCTGCAGAGCGCGCTGGCGAGTGCGGAGCGCGTGTTCGACCTGCTTGATGAGCCCGAGATGGAGGCCGATCCGCTGCCGGACGAGGCCGCCAAGCTGCCGGGTCGCATTGAGGGCCGCGTCGCTTTTGAGCACGTGCGCTTTGGCTATGCGCCCGACAAGCCGCTCATGCGCGACGTGTCGTTTACCGCCGAGCCGGGCCAGAAGATTGCCGTGGTGGGAACCACGGGCGCAGGCAAGACGACGCTCATCAACCTGCTCATGCGCTTCTACGAGATTGACGGCGGGCGTATTACGCTCGACGGCGTGGATACGAGCCGCATGGATCGCGGCGAGTTGCGACAGCAGTTTGGCATGGTGCTACAGGACGCCTGGCTGTTCGACGGCACGATTGCCGAGAACATCGCCTACGGCTGCCCCGAGGCAACGCGCGAGGAGATTGTTGCGGCCGCTCGCGCCGCCCAGGTCGACTTCTTTGTGCGCACCATGCCTCAGGGCTACGACACGCGCGTAGCCAACGATGCCGAAAGCATCAGCCAGGGCCAGCGTCAGCTGCTGACCATCGCACGCGTGCTGCTCAACAACCCGGCGATTCTCATCCTGGACGAGGCGACCTCAAGTGTGGACACGCGCACCGAGCTTGCTATCGGCCGCGCCATGGACGCGCTCATGCGCGGGCGCACGAGCTTTGTGATCGCGCATCGCCTGTCGACGATCGTGGACGCCGACCTGATCTTGGTCATGGACCACGGCAACATTATCGAGCAAGGCACGCATAAGGAACTGCTGGCTGCCGAGGGTGCTTACGCCGACCTCTATCTGAGTCAGTTCGCATAATGTGACAAAGGGACAGTCCCGCATGTCACATCAAAAGGAATGGCGCGCCGGGGATTGATTCCCTGGCGCGCCTTTTGCGTCGGTGCCGATATTGTTTTGTGCCGCTTGCGTTCCTAACGTTCGTCCATGAGCTTGGCGACGAGGGCCTTGAGCTCGGCCACCTCTCGCTCGAGTTCTTTGACGCGGCGGGCATTCTCGGTGATGCCCTGGCGGTTGAGGGCACTCTGCTCGGCGGCGTCATCGGGCATGTACTCGCGATGCTGCTTGGCGTCGAAACTCTCCTCGAACACACGGCAGCCGTTGCGCTTGATGATGCGCCCGGGCACGCCCACGACGGTACAGTTGTCGGGCACGTCCTTGACGACAACCGAGTTGCCGCCGATCTTGACGTTGTTGCCGATGCGGATGTTGCCAAGCACCTTGGCGCCCGTGCCCACGGTGACATTGTTGCCCAGGGTGGGGTGGCGTTTGCCGGTCTCGTTGCCGGTGCCGCCGAGTGTGACGCCCTGGTAGAGCACACAGTTGTCGCCCACGATGGTGGTCTCGCCGATGACGACGCCCATGGCGTGGTCGATAAAGAAATGTTTGCCGATCTGTGCAGCGGGATGAATCTCGACGCCGGTGATGTGGCGGGTGATTTGCGAGAGCACGCGGGCGAGCGATCGATGACCGTGCTCCCAGAGCCAGTGCTCGGGCACATGATTCCACTTGGCGTGAAGACCGGGGTACGAAAGGAAAATGACCAGGCCGTTTTGCGCGGCGGGGTCCTGCGCCTGGACGGTCTTGATGTCCTCGCGAATGGTATTGATAAAGCTCACCGGCCGCCCTCCCTTAGCGCCATGGCAATGCGATTCAATAAAGTATAGCGATTCGCTAGGGATTAGGAAGAGCAATCTTTCACGGCTTAGCGTGACAGGTGTCAGTTATGCATACTTGCTGGTAATGGAGTCATGCTTTTGTGCGCTCGTGTGCATGGCCGCGCTGCAACCGTATACTGGTCAACTTGGACGTATCCGCGCCCACAACTGAGAGGTTTTACTTCATGGGTTTCATCAATTTTATCGCCGAGCTGCTCAAAGACCCGCGCACCGCGATCGCCAGTTGGATCGCCGCCGGCCCGCTTATGGCCTACGGCTGCGTGTTCCTGATCATCTTTATCGAGACGGGCGTGGTGTTCTTCCCGTTCCTTCCCGGTGATTCGCTGCTGTTTGCCTCGGGCTTCTTTGCCCACAACGGCGGCTTTAACATCGTGGCCCTGCTGGCCGTCGCATGGGCGGCTGCCATTTTGGGTGATCAGTGCAACTTTATGATCGGTCACTTCTTTGGCAAAAAGATCATCGCCTCGGGAAAAGTGAAGTCTATGACGCCCGAGCGCATTAAAAAGTCTGAGGACTTCTTGGACAAGTGGGGCCACCTGGCCATCTTCTTGGGGCGCTTCTTCCCATTTATCCGCACCTTTGTGCCCTTTATCGCCGGCATGGGCGGCATGCACTGGCGCAACTTTGTCATCTTTAACGTGCTGGGCGGCATTACCTGGTCGACGGTCTTCACGCTGCTGGGCTACTTCTTTGGCGGTATTCCCTTTGTGCAGGAGCACTTTGAGCTGCTGATTATCGGTATCGTCGCCGTGTCGATCATTCCGACCGTGGTCGGTCTGGTTAAGGCTAAGCTGGGCAAATAGAACGCGTAGATCGAGCCAGCGCGCAAACCGTGCCGTTGAGGCCCGTCACCGTTTACGGTGGCGGGCCTTTTTGCTTCGGTCAAATGAAAATACTTTAGTTAGTTAAAGAAAAACGTTTTATCCAACGCATGCGGGGAGTACAATCTCGTGCATGCGAATCGACGTGCCATCGGCTTTGATGCCGTCCGCGTGTCCCGTCCGGCTCTACGCTCCGGGCGTGTGACGTTGCGACGCGGTCGGCCTCGGTCCTTGCGTGCGGGTTCGCGAGTATGCAACTGTGTATGTAAGGAGCGACATATGACTGTCGAGAAGAAGGATATCGATTGGGGTAGCCTCGGCTTTGGCTACATGAAGACCGATTACAGCTACGAGGCCCATTGGAAGGACGGCGAATGGGACGAGGGCGGCCTGACCGCCGACCACACCCTGCATGTCTCCGAGTGCGGTGGCATCTTCCATTACTGCCAGGAGGTCTTTGAGGGCCTGAAGGCCTACACCGCCGAGGACGGCAGCATCGTCTGCTTCCGTCCCGACATGAACGCCGAGCGTATGTACAACTCTGCGCAGCGCCTCGAGATGCCCCCGTTCCCCAAGGACAAGTTCGTTGAGGCCGTCAAGCAGGTCGTTTCTGCCAACGCCGCCTGGGTTCCGCCCTTCGGTTCCGGCGCGACCCTGTACGTGCGTCCGTTTATGATCGGCTCCGGTGACGTGATCGGCGTGGCTCCCGCTCCTGAGTACACGTTCCGCATTCTCGTGACCCCGGTCGGTCCGTACTTTAAGGGTGGCCTCAAGCCCGTCAAGCTGCGCGTTTCCGAGTACGACCGCGCCGCACCGCACGGCACCGGCAACATCAAGGCCGGCCTGAACTACGCCATGTCCCTCAAGCCCACGATGGAGGCCCATCGCGAGGGCTATGCCGAGAACCTGTATCTCGACTCTGAGTCCCGCACCTATGTCGAGGAGACCGGCGGCGCGAACGTTCTGTTCGTGAAGGAGGACGGCACCCTCGTCGTTCCTCAGTCGCACACCGACTCCATCCTGCCCTCCATCACCCGTCGCTCGCTCGTTCAGGTTGCCGAGGATTTGGGCATGACCGTCGACCAGCGTCCCGTCGAGTGGGCTGAGGTCAAGGCCGGTACCTTTGTCGAGTGCGGCCTGTGCGGCACCGCTGCCGTCATCTCTCCGGTTGGCGAGATCGACAACAAGGTTTACGGCGCCGACGAGACCGTGACCTTCCCGGCTGGCTACACCGAGATCGGCCCTGTGATGAAGAAGCTCCGCGAGACCCTGACGGGCATCCAGTCTGGTGCTGTCGAGGATAAGCACAACTGGGTTTACACCGTCGCGTAAGCTGTCTTAGCTGTCCGGCCCGAGGGCGGCCTTCCTTTCCGGCGCGTCCTCGGACATGAAAGAACCTCCGCTGCGCACTTCGTGCGGCGGAGGTTCTTTCGTCCTGCGGAGTGCGCCGGAAAGGAAGGCCGCGCTTTTGTTTTGGTTCGCGCCATGTGGGGGTGGTGGCGACGTGCATTTTTGCGAGTATTCTGCAATCGAAGGCCCCTGCATACCGACCTCGGGCAAAAATCGGGATTTCTCGATGTTTTCTACGAATGATGGGCGGGGTTATGGGCTGACAGCGTTTTGATTTGCAGGGACATTCGCGGTCTTTGGCATTTATCGTAGCGTCCGAAGCCCTTGGTTATGTTGAATACTCCTAAAAATGCACGGCGCTTAGAGGGGGACCTTCGCGAAAAAGGAAACCGCCCCGTCGAAGTATGCATTCGACGGGGCGGTTTATACATTTGGACGATTAAGGATGCGCTGTCAAACTACTAGAACTTGACGGTCGGGGCCTGGCGGGCTGCTTCGGCGGCCTCGAAGCCCTGGCGCTCCTTAAACTGGAAGATGCCGGCAAAGATGACAGCCGGGAACGTCTGAATGGCGTTGTTGTAGCTGAGCACGCAATCGTTGTAGCTCTGGCGTGCATAGCTAATCTTGTTCTCGGTATCCTCGAGCGATGCCTGCAGCTGCGTAAAGTTAGTGTTTGCCTTAAGATCGGGATAGGCCTCGGCTACGGCGAAGAGCTGGCGCAGCGCACCGGTCAGCACGTTGTCGGCTTCCATCTTGGCCTCGGGCGTGGTGGCCTTGACGGCGGTGTTGCGCGCGCTGATCACGGCGGAGAGCGTCTCCTGCTCGTGCTTGGCGTAGCCCTTGACGGTCTCGACCAGGTTGGGGATCAGGTCGTTGCGGCGCTGCAGCTGCGTATCGATGTTCTGCCAGGCGTTATCGATGCGGTTACGCTTGGTGACCATGTTGTTGTAGATGCCGGCGATGGCGCAGACAATCACAATGACAACAACGATGCCGATGATGACGGTAATCATGATGTCTCCGTTTCGAATGGCCGCGGCGGCATGCGCCAGCTGCCGTTGGTATAACGCTACTAGTATACCCGCAACGTTTTGCCGTGCCGAACTTTCCGGTAAGCGTTATGTTTTCGGTGGGGTTGGTACCGGGACAAAGCGCGCGAGGTACAGGTGTAAGATATGCGACAGATTGTCGAGTGTTGTCTTTGCCCTGAGGATGGCGATATCAGTGGACCTTCGCATTAAGAAAACCTACCGCGCCCTGTTCGATGCCTTCACCGAACTTCTCGAGGAGCATCGTTTTGAGGACCTGACGGTTGCCATGCTGTGCGACCGCGCCATGATTCGCCGCACGACGTTCTACAAGCACTTTCGCGACAAGAACGATTACTTTGCCTTTTATATCGATGAGCTTATGTCGGGTTTGCCGCAAAAACAGCCCGATGAGGCCGGCGCAGTGTCTGCCGAGGACGTGCGCGCGCTTCGGCACGCGATTTTGGACGATGCCATGGATTTGATTCTGGCGCACGAGCAGCTCATGGATAACATTTTGGCAAGCAGCATGTCGGGCATGCTGACAAACGTTATTTGCGACCGCATTGCCCGCTCCATCCGCGAGCGTGTGATGAACGTGCTTGCCGAGGATGCCCTGGCCCCCGTGTCACTCGAGACGACGTCTGAGTTTGTCGCCGGCGGTATTATTCGACTTTTCACGATATGGTGGGAATCGGGCCACGATCTTGAGCGTCGACCTGAGATAGCCGACGTGGTCGATGCACTGTTCGAGCGAACCATGACGCCGGTGCATCATTAAAAGTGGCGGAGAGAGGGGGATTCGAACCCCCGGAACGCTCTCGCGCTCAACGGTTTTCAAGACCGCCGCATTCAACCGCTCTGCCATCTCTCCGTGAGTCGTAATGATAGCATCGTTTTGAATTTGCAACAGGGAAGGCGAACGATGACGAGCACCGAAATCGACGAGAAGTTCATGCGCGAGGCGTTGGCGGAGGCGCGCGCCGCCGCGGCGGTGGGCGAGGTGCCCATTGGCGCTGTGGTGGTGCGCGCGGGTGAGATTGTCGCGCGGGCGCATAATCGTCGTGAGCTCGATCAGGACCCTTCGGCGCATGCAGAGTTCGCGGCCCTGTGCGCTGCCGCTCGGTCGCTCGGTCGCTGGCGCCTTTCCGACTGTACGGTCTACGTGACGCTCGAGCCCTGCTGCATGTGTGCGGGGCTTATGGTTAACGCGCGCGTAGGACGCTGCGTGTATGGCGCGGCTGATGCCAAGGCGGGCGCTCTGGGTTCGCTGTATGACCTGAATGCCGATTCGCGCCTGAATCATCGGTTTAACGTGACCGCCGGCGTGCTGGCAGACGAGTGTCGTGAGGTGTTGAGCAGCTATTTTAGTAGGCTGCGTGGCACCGATGGTGCTGGCTGCGGTTGTGGGGCCGATCTTGAAGCACACGCCGCTCACGCCGCAGCACTTGCAGGTGCCGGTGAGGATACTGACACGGCGGTTGACTTTGGTCCTGCGTGCCGCCGGCCCCGCCGTGTGCTGCTGGCGATCGACTCCTTTAAGGGTAGCGTGTCGAGTGCGCGGGCAGAGGAGGCCGTTGCCGAAGGCGTACGCCGCGTTTGGCCCGATGCCGAGGTGTGCACATTGCTGCTGGCAGATGGTGGCGAGGGGACGCTCGATGCCGTTGCCGCGTGCGGTGGTGAACTTGCGACCTGCGAGGTTGCGGGCCCCTTGGGCGATCGTGTGCCCGCACGGTTACTGGTTGACGGCGGGCGCGAGTCGGCTGTTATTGAGATGGCCGAGGCGGCGGGTATTGGGTATTCGCCCTGTACGGAGTCGGCGGCGTTGGCGGCTTCGACCTATGGCGTGGGCGAGCTCATGCTTCGCGCAGTCCGTGCTGGGGCAAAGACTATCTATATTGGTCTGGGCGGCAGTGCCACCAACGACGGTGGCGCCGGCATGCTGCAGGCGCTGGGCGCGCGTGTGGTCGATGATCGGGGCTGCGATATCGCCCCCGGTCTTGCAGGCCTTGAGCAGGTGGCGAGCGTTGATTTGGCGCTAGCGCTTCAGGCTTTGGATGACGCTCGTATCGTTGTGCTTTCGGATGTCGAGAATCCGCTCGTGGGGCGTCGGGGCGCATTGGCGGTGTTTGGTGGGCAGAAAGGCTTGCCGACGGGTGACGCCGAGGCGCTGAGCAGGTGCGACAGTTGGATGGTCGGCTACGGTCGTCTGCTCGATACGGCAATTGTCGAGGCTCGGGCCCAGGGGCTGCTGCGCGTGCCCGAGGGTGCACGGACGTTCGGCTCGGTGCTCGGCGTGCCCGGTGCCGGTGCCGCCGGCGGCCTGGGCGCCGCGCTGCTGGCGCTCGGTGCCGAGTTGCGTTCGGGCGTGGAGACAGTGCTCGATCTCGTGGGGTTTGACGAGCGTGTACGCGATGTCGACCTGGTCATAACGGGCGAGGGCAATATGGACGAGCAATCCGCCGCCGGCAAGGCGCCGGTGGGCGTGGCCCGCCGTGCCAAGCGATATGGCAAGCCGGTTGTTGCCGTCGTGGGCGGTCGTGCCGACAACCTGGATGCGGTGTACGAGCAGGGCATCGACCTTGTCCTGCCGATCTGTCGCAAGCCCGTGGACCTGGAGCGGGCACTCGATCCGCAAGAAGCCACAGCCAACCTTATCTGCGCCGGCGAGTCAGCCGCACAAGCCTATGACCTCGCTCGCCTCTAAGGCCTATCTCCCTATAAGTTGCGGTGGAATACGGAGTGTTTTTGCCTTTAAGGGGCCAATTCAGTCCGTATTCCACCGCAACTTTGAGAATGGCCATTCGAGGTTGGCTGCCTTGGGTCTTGGGTCGGACCGTTTGCCACGAAATGCGACCATCTACTACGTTAAGCCGGCCACCCTCGACCATCCCGGAATTTGCAAAAACAAAACCGCAGGTAGAAAGCTTGCCGATTTTCGAAAAAGTCGGCTATGGTCGACCCCTGCGACCTAAACGTAGTAGATGGGCCCTTTTCGTGGCACAGCACCAGATCAGTCTATTTAGGACGGGGCCTCCTTGACTACTTTCGCCACCCTGATGCCCCACCAGTCAAAAAGTAGTCAAAAAAGCCCCGTCCCAAATTAGCTGTCTTGCCCCATCGGGCGGGAGCGGGTAAGATATACCGAGCGCCTAGCGCGTTCGATGGGTTCGGATGACGACATGTTCCGAATCTGGTCAGGTCCGGAAGGAAGCAGCCATAAGGAGCCTCTGTCGGGCATCCGAATCCATCGAGTGCGCAGGCGCTTTTTGGTGCCGCGGCTACCCGCGAGTGCCGGCAGGGCGCTTGGTGTCTCGCTGGTCCTCGGCTTTGCCTGCGGGATCGCTCGACTACCAAGCGCCCTGCCGGCACTCGCGGGTAGCCGACCAAAACCACCTGAAGGGTCACATTTATCTGAATAATTTAATCCCGTGTCTTTTGCTGCTCGTTGGCGTTGTTTGGGCATTGATGGCTACGTGGTTCAAGAGGCGGCGGTGCTGTTGCTTGTATTTTTGTAGTTAAAGAGGCCCGTTTCCCTAGGTGGGGAAACAGGCCTCTTTTTGTCTCTGGGCTTGTGGATTGGCGAAGACAATAACCGCTGGCGGCTATTTTGAGTTCCTGATGCGGCGTGTGGCTGTGGCGGTTATTCCGAGGCCTGCGGCGGCGATTGCCGCGAGTGCGATTGCGCTCGGTGTTGTGTCGCCCGTGTTCGCGAGCTTGTCGGCGGTCGTATCTGCTTGTTTGCCGCTGCTCGAGTTCGCCTGCTTGGTGGAGTTTGGCGAGGTGTCTTTACCGGTTGCGGACGAGCCGGTGGGCTGCGTCGTCTCGGTCGGTTGCGTCGAGTTGGAGGGAGACGTCGTCTCGGTCGGTTGCGTTATCTCGGGCGAGGTGGCCTTGTCTGCCGCGGCCTTTGCCTCTTCGTATGCCTTGCAGGCGTCGTCATAGGCCGTTTGCGCTTTTTTCAAATTGTCGAGGAGCGCATCTCGCTTGGCTGTCTCTTCGTCGATATCGGTTTGACATTTTTCCGCATTGGCTTCGAACTTCGCGACGACACTTTCCTGGCTTTCGAGCCGGCGTTGGCAGCGGTGAAGATCATCTTCACAAGATTTTTCTCGCCTTTCTGCCGACATGATCTCACTTTGCAACTGCTTAATAGTTTCGTTAGAAGCTCCGTCGTCGATTGCCTTATTTAATTCTGCCTGAAGGCCGCTTGTCCGGTCGTGGGCCTCATCGTATTTGGCTTGGGCTGCATCGACGTTCGCTTGTAGGTAAAGAAGAGGTCCCCTTGAGTCGTCGGCTTCCTTCAGCATCCTGTCGCGGAGCGATTGCAAATCGGTAATCACATGCTCGATAGTCTCTAATATCTCAGGACCTGCGGCGTCTTTTGCGGCCTCGAGGTTTTTGAGCGCTTCCTGCATGGCTGCATACGCTTTTTCCTTTGCGGCGGCCGCGTCTTCCGTCTGCAAGGCAACTGCACCGGTGGGGGAGCTGGTTTCTGCCGCGATCGCCGTTGCGGGGGCGATTCCCGCGACAAGTGCCGCGGAAAGGGCGATGCCCACAGTTGCTCGTCTTGCACTTCTTGCGAGAATGTCGTTCATCTCGGCACCTCATTTCAAGGGTCGGCGACTAACTTGGTAGCACTAATGTAAGTATACCAAGCGATTGGCCCGCCACTGGCTGGGTGTGCGCGTATGCTCCTCTGAAAACTGAATCCCGTTAGAAATGATGAGTTGTTTACGCTTCTTTTGGGGTGGCGGTACTATCATGGTTCGAATTGAATGTGGATGATGATAGGGAGCGCCTATACATGATTGAGTTGCTCAGGCGTTTTGGTGGTAAGTTTCGCCGATATATGGTGATCGGCCCTGCGTGCAAGTTGATCGAAGTGATCTTTGACCTGCTGACGCCGCTGGTGATTGCCCAGATGATCGATAAGGGCATTGGCTCGCACGACGTGGACGCCGTCGTCCACTACGGCATGGTGCTTGCCGCCATGGCCGTGATCGGCATCTCGTTTACGCTCGTCTGCCAAAAGATGGCGGCGCTCACCTCGCAGGGCATGGGCACCGACATTCGCGGTGCGCTCTACCAGCATATCAACAAACTGAGCTATGCCGAACTCGACCGCTTTGGCACGCCGTCGCTTATCACCCGCATCACCAACGACGTCAACCAGGTGCAGCTTGCCGTGGCGTTGGGCGTGCGCATGCTCATCCGCTGGCCCTTCTTGGCGGTGGGCTCTATGTGCGCGGCCCTTGCCATCGACCTTAAGCTCGGCATGATCTTTTTGATTTGCACGCCCGCCATCGGCCTGGTGTTTTGGTTTGTCATGGCGCGCTGCATTCCGTATTACAGGCAGCTGCAGGCAAAGCTCGACCGCATCGCGCTTATCTGCCGCGAGGGGCTTTCGGGCGCCCGCGTTGTTCGCGCCTTTGTGCGCGAAAATCACGAGCGTGAGCGCTTTGCCCAAGCCGCCGATGACCAGGCCAATACTGCCATCGCGGTAGGCAAGCTCTCGTCGATTCTCAACCCCGTCACGTTTCTTGTGATGAACCTGGGCGTGTGCTCCATCCTGTGGGTGGGCGGCATGCAGGTCAACGTGGGCGAGCTTACGCAGGGTCAGGTCATGGCGTTCGTCAACTACATGACGCAGACCCTGACCTCCATCGTGTACGTTGCCAACCTAGTCGTGGTCTTTACCAAGGCGAGCGCCAGCGCGTCGCGTATCAACGAGGTGCTCAATTGTGAGCCGAGCATCACCGACGGGGGCAGCCAGCCGGTCGCGCTGCCCAAGCCGGGCGCGATGGGCAATGCCGCTCCGGTCTCCGCGCTGAGCTTGAGCCATGCGAGCTTTTCGTTTGGCGCGGCCGCGGCAAATGCCGTCAACGATGTGACCCTGGAACTGCCGCTGGGCAAGACGCTTGGCATTATCGGCGGTACGGGCAGCGGTAAGTCTACGCTCGTCTCGCTTATCCCGCGCCTGTACGATGCGGGCACCGGCAGTGTGAGCGTGATGGGTTCCGACGTGCGCGCTTGGCCGCTCGACCAATTGCGCCATGTGGTTGCAACCGTCCCACAACGCGCATCGCTCGTGAGCGGCACGATCCGCAGTAATCTGACCTGGCGTGACGAGTCGGCGACCGACGATGAGCTCTGGGCGGCGCTCGACATGGCGCAGGCCAGCGAGTTCGTGCGCAAAAAACCTCAGGGTCTGGACGCGCCGGTCGAGGCGGGCGGCAAGAACTTTAGCGGCGGCCAGCGCCAGCGCCTGACCATCGCGCGTGCCCTGGTGGGTTCGCCTCAGGTTCTGATTATGGATGACTCTGCCTCGGCGCTCGACTTTAAGACCGATGCGGCGCTTCGCCATGCCATTCGCGAGCGCAGCGTGCGCGGTGCCGCCGAGGGCGGGCTGCCGCTGACGACCGTCATCGTGAGCCAGCGCGTCTCGACCGTTCGCGATGCCGACATGATCTGCGTGCTCGACCACGGCTCGGTCGCGGGCCTGGGTACGCACGACGAGCTGTACGTAAGCTGCCAACTCTATCGCGAGATTTGCCAGTCGCAGCTTCGCCGCGAGGAGCTCGAGGGTCAGCAGGGGAGTGCGGCGCCCGCGTCTGCCCCAACCGTCCCCGCATCCGTCTGCGCAAAGGAGGGCTGCTAGATGAATCCGTATACTTCTTCCGGTTCGGTCGCCACGATGACGGCCAATGTGTCCGGTAACGACAAGCTCAACGACCTGGGCGACGGCCCGCGCCAACCCGGTGATCCCGAGCGCTATCCCGTGGGCGCGGTGACGCGCCGCCTGCTGGGCTATGTTCGCCCGCACCGTATTTCGTTTACGGCGTCGTTTGTGAGCGCCGCCATCTCGGTGATTCTGCAGCTCTACACGCCCATCCTCATTGGTGAGGGCATCGACCTGATCGTCGCCACCGGGCAGGTGGACTTCGATGCGCTGCTGCCGCTCGTTACCAAACTCGCGATTGTCGTGATGGGTGCTGCGGCCTTTCAGTGGCTGCAGGGCTACTGCGTCAACCGCCTGTCCTACGAAACGGTGCGCGACATGCGCGTGGAGGCGAGCGACAAGCTCAGCCGCATGCCGCTCAGCTTTGTCGACAGCCATGCCCACGGCGACCTTATGAGCCGCGTGGTCAACGACGTCGATCAGGTGGGCGACGGTCTGCTGCAGGGCTTTACCCAGCTCTTTACCGGCGTCATCACCATCGTGGGCACGCTTGCGTTTATGCTCTCCATTAACCTGGCCATGACACTCGTGGTGGTGCTCGTCACGCCGCTTTCCATCTTTGCAGCTGGCGCCATCGCCAAGCTCTCCAACAAAAGCTTTACGGCTCAGCAGCGTATTCAAGGGCAGCTCGGCGGTCATATCGAGGAGTATGTGGGTGAGCAAAAGCTGGTGGACGCCTTCGCCTACGGCCCGCACGCTCAGCAGCGCTTCGATGCCCTTAACGCCGAGCTCTATACGGCAGGTGAGCGCGCGCAGTTTATGGGCTCGCTTTCCAATCCCGGTACGCGCTTTATCAACAACATCATCTATGCCGTGGTTGCTGTGATCGGCTGCGTGGGCGTGATCACGGGCGTGCCTGCGGCGCTCACGGTGGGCGGCGTGCAGATCTTCCTGTCCTACGCCAACCAGTACACCAAGCCGTTCAACGAGGTTACCAACGTTATTACACAGATTCAGACCGCGTACGCCTCGGCGCGCCGCATGTTTGCGCTGCTCGATGCCCGCGAGCAGGAGCCTGATGCGGCGGATGCCGTTGAACTTGCCGCCCCGCAGGGTGAGGTGACCTTTGAGCACGTGGACTTTAGCTATGTGCCCGATCGCAAGCTGCTGCAGGATATCTGCATCGAGGCCAAGCCCGGCATGCGCTTTGCCCTGGTCGGTCCTACGGGCTGTGGCAAGACAACGCTCATCAATTTGCTGCTGCGGTTCTACGATATCGACGCCGGTCGCATCATGGTCGATGGCCGGTCTTCGCGTGACTACACGCGCGCGAGCCTGCGCCGTGCCTTTGGCATGGTGTTGCAGGACACTTGGCTGTTTGAGGGCACGGTGGCGGAAAACATCGCTTACGGTTGTCCCGATGCCACACGCGAACAGGTTATCGAGGCGGCCAAACGCGCGCATGCGCACAAGTTTATCGTGCAGCTGCCGAAAGGCTACGACACGGTGATTGGCGAGGACGGCGGCACGTTTAGCCAGGGTCAAAAACAGCTGCTGTGCATCGCGCGCGTCATGCTCACCGACCCGGCGATTTTGCTGCTGGACGAGGCAACGTCGAGCATCGATACGCGTACCGAGCTGCAGGTGCAGGCGGCATTCGACGAGCTCATGGCCGGTCGCACGAGCTTTGTCGTTGCGCACCGCCTGAGCACCATCCGCAACGCCGACTGCATTCTGGTGATGCGCGACGGCGAGATTATCGAGCGCGGCACGCACGACGAGCTGCTAGCGGCAGGTGGCTTCTACGCCGAACTCTACCGCAGCCAATTCGCCCAGTGAGCAAGCCCGTGGGGCAAATTAATCAATCGACAGACGGTGGTTTACATCTGTCACGTTAGTACTAAGATATTCATCTAATAAATTGCATTAGTGGCTTTAGTTTTGGGGGAAACGAGGCAACGTGACTATGACGTGCTCTTTGGTGGTTAACAGCAAGAGCGGTAATACCAGGATGGTTTCGGGTGCGATCAAGCGCGCTCTGCAGGCTGCGGGCGTTGAGTTTGTCCATGCCGCGGCGTTGAGCGACGATGCGGATGCAGATCAGGTTGCGCTCGAGGCGCAGGGGGCCTGCGCGGCCGACATGGTGCTCGTCGGTTTTTGGTGCGACAAGGGCGCGTGCACGCCTTCGGTCGCGGCGTTGCTCTCTGCCTTGCACGGCAAGCGCGTGTTCCTGTTTGGCACCTGCGGCTTTGGGGCCGACCAGAGCTATTACCAGCAGATTATCGACCGCGTAACTTCCAATCTGGCCGTGGATGCCGAGCTTGCGGGCTGGGCGATGTGTCAGGGTAAGATGGGCCCTGCGGTCAAACAGCGCTACGAGGCCATGCTCGAGCAAGATCCCGACAACGCCCGATTTAAGATGCTGCTCGACAACTGGGTTGCCGCGAAGGACCATCCCACCAAGGAAGATCTGGACAACATGGCTGCAGCCGCCAAAAAGGCCGTTTTGGGCGAGTAGGCAATCGCCGTCGCGCGCTCGAAATAATACAAACGTGAAAGCCTCGAAATTCTCGAGGCTTTTTTCTTAACACGGGGATGTGCCGTGGCAAGCGTCTGGGGGCTTTTCCATCATCCGGATGATAAGTCGGTTTTGAACGATGCGGTCTCGTGCATTCGCTGGATGTATCGCCAGATGGAGTACGGCTACCAGACGTATCCGGGCTTCTTTTCGCACCATTCGATGGGATTCATGCAGCAAGACGCCGCCGGGCGGGCGCCACATTGCAGAGCCTGGGCGTAGCAGGTAGCTGAAAAACGTACCCGGATGTGTTCAGGGTGGGATGGGCTTTCCGGATGAGTGGTGATTCGGAAACTTTATCCCGGAATTTGCCTTTGGAATGGGATGCGGTTTCCCGTTGAGGGGCTCTGTGGAAACTGCATCCCAGTATTCGGTCGAGAAACGGGATGCGGTTTCCCAACGGGGCCGCAAGCGGAAACCGCATTCCACTCCGGACGCGAATTCTGGGGCACGGCTTGCTGAGGGTTATGGGCTGCGAGCGATATGCGGCAGCATAAAACTCAAATAGGAGGGGTTAAAAATAAATGGTACATCCAGCAGTTAATTTTAATGTGGGGGGGGGTATGATTCTTTTGGTTGCGCATAATATCAAACCCTCTATTAATGAATTGCGTAGGGGGTTAGTCACAGATATTGGATAAAACAGACTAATTTGGTGATAAATGACCACTTACGCCAAAATAGGTAGCATTTAGCGACAAAACATTGAAAAATGTGTAGCACATCGCTATGTTTTTATTACGAAAAGATTCCAAATTGGCTTATTTCGGACTCACTTTTCAAGCGCCTTGCGGTTCCTGTTGAAACTTGCTGACCTTTGGATGGGTCGAATAGGTCCTCAAGGGGGATGAATTATCACTTTGGCTGCGCGTAGACTCAAACGATTTATTGCACTTTTGAGTAGCTTGGCGTTCGCGCTTGTCATAGCCCTTGCCGTTGTTTCTTTTGTGCCTCGCGCATTTGGATACATGCCCTTTGCTGTGCTTTCGGGCTCTATGGAACCCGATCTTCCCGTTGGCTCCATGGTGTTTGTCCGCCAGGTTGAGCCAACGGATATTACCGTGGGCGACAATGCAACCTTTTACCGATCGGACGGCGCCGTGGTGACGCACCAGGTGTACGAGATCGACCCTGCCGCGCAGACGATCGGCACGCAGGGAATCGCAAACAAAAATGCAGATGGAACCATCATGCACGATGCCGAGCAGACGCCTTTTTCACGCGTGATCGGCACTGTCTCTTTTTGTGTCCCTTACCTGGGCTTCGTTAACGCATATTGCACGACGATGCCCGGTTTGCTTGTTGTGGTGGCCGTTCTGGCGCTGCTGGTCGCGGCGTCGATAGTGCTCGATCGGGTGGTTCCCGACGAGCCTGCGGGCAAGCATGCCCGCGCGCATGCGAGGGAGCGGCGTTCATAGCGGCAGGGGAGAGGTGTCGGCAACGGCAAGGGCCGTTGCCGGGGAAGTCGATTTTCGAAAGGAAGAGAACGATGGAAAACAAGAAGAAAAAGCGCTACGGCATCATTGCCGCCCTGCTGCTGTTGGTGATGGCCGCCGGTGTGGGTACCTATGCATGGCTGACGGCGCAGGAGCACATTGACAACGTGTTCACGGTGGGTAGCTTTGGCCACCCGGAAAACAAGCCTGATCCGACCGATCCCGAGAAACCGGACCCCGATAATCCGAACACTGAAAAGGCCTACCTGTTCGAGACCCAGTGGGTTGCCAACTCCAAGATGGTTCCTGGCGCCACTGTGGCCAAGAACCCCAATGTCGGCATCAAGGCTGGCTCTGATGATGCATACGTATTCATTTACGTAAAGAATGCCATCGTCAAGCCTGGCACCAGCCTTGAAAAGACCCCGTACTTTACGCTCAAAAATACGAATTGGAAGCCCGTTGAGGGTCAAGTCAAGACCAACCAATCTGACAACTCTGGCAACCAGTACGTGAGCGGTCTGTTTATGTACTCCAAGAACTCTGCCGCAGAGAACCTGCCTGCAAAGCTCGAAGCCAACAAAGCAGAGCAGGACGTTTATACCGATGAGCTTTTCACTGCCGTGACGATTCCCTCTGCCATGAACAACACCGATGTTGTCGAGACTACTACTGACCCGAAACAGGCTCCCACGATGACGGTCTCTGCCTACATCTTTGGCGCGGGCCAGAATGGCACCGAGCAGGGTGAAAATGCTGACGCGCAGAATGCCCTTAAGCAGGCCAAGGAATGGGCTAAGACTCAGGCTCAGGCTTAATCCCCCCACTGAGATCCCGGCCCGCCCCCACCCCTATATTCGGGCTGGGATCTCGGTCCCCCTTTTTATCGACGATTGGCGAACGTAATGCTCAATAATCTTTCCGACAATCAGAAACGCACCTTGGCGCTTGCCGCGATTGCGCTGTTGGCCCTGGCGTGCATGTGTGGCACGCTGGCTTTTACCGTTGATATGGTTCCGGCGAACAACGTCCTATCGTTTGGCAGCGTGAAGGTACGAGTCTGCGAATACACCCTCAACGAGCGGGGCGAGGAGATTCCGTTTGAGGCCAACGAGCGCGGGGACTATCCCGACACCAAGGCCGGGGGCTCTGACATCAGCCGCATTGTACGCGTGGAGAACGCCGGCGCGCAGCCTGAGTACGTTCGCGCTCGTCTACGCATGACGTCAGTGGCACCCGACGGTTCGAGTGCGGATGCCTCGGGCAGCGTTGCGTTTCATGTGAACGCGGACGAGGGGTCCCCGTGGATCGACGGCGGCGATGGGTGGTACTACTACCGTGGATTGGCCGGGCGTGGCGGCATGCTCGACCCCGGCGCCATGACGGAAAGCCTTATGGACTCGCTGCGATTTGTGGGCGACTACCACGATGCCGCGCGCGGCGACTCATTCAAGCTCGATATCGATGTTCAGGCCGTGCAGGCCAAAAACCAGCAGACAAGCGATACCGCCCTCGACGTACTTGACGTTGTGGGTTGGCCGGAGGCGAACTAGCCTATGAAGATCAAGAATATGAACCGGGGTATGCTTAGCAGGCTGGTTGCCGTCGCAGCGATTGCCCTTTGCTGCGTTATGGCGCTGCCAACGGTGGTGCATGCCGAGGATGTGCCCGAGGCCAAAATCGAATTCCACATCAAAAACGAGGCTGACTTTTTGTCGTGTGTGGCGCTGTCGCGCGAGCGCGATACGTCCGGCTGGCACGTTTATCTCGATAACGACATTGAGCTCGACAGCGACGACATGAAAACCATCGTTGCAGACACCGTTAAGCATCTGTCGTTTGGCAACAAGGAGCATCCGTTTAAGGGCGTGTTCGATGGTCAAAACCACGCCGTTGAGGGCCTGAACTACGATAAAGACGCTTTTGACCCCGAGCGCGATACGGGATTTTTTGCCGAGACCAACGGCGCCACCATCAAAAACTTCCTGGTCAAGGACGCCAACGTGTGGGCGGACTTCCGCGGTGGCATTATCGTGGGCAAGGCCGTCAAAACGCGTTTCGAAAACGTTATGGTCATGGAGAGCACGCTGCACGTGACCTGCGCCAACAATGCTCTCAACCTCATTACCAACGCAGGCTTTGAGGGCGGTCTCATCGCCGGCGAGCTCGACGGCTGTACCCTCTATAACTGCGAGGTACGTGGTGGCCGCGCCGTTAACAACACGACCTCGGGCGTGCAGGCGCTCGGCGGTGAGGGTCTGTATATGGCGGCGTTTGCCGGCTACGTTACAAATTCGACGATTGAGTACTGCCGCGTTACGCCTACGCGCAAAGACGATGGCTCGATTGGCATGACCGACGTCACCAATAAGTACGACGTGGCCATTGGCGCCCTGGGCGGCAACAACGTGTACGCCTCGGGTTTTGTGGGCTGCATGGCGGGCGAGGCCAAGATTATCGACTGCTTCTCGACGGCGCAGTGCTACAGCTATGCCGCGTCATATGTGGGCGTCGTCGCCGTGACGCGTGCGTGGACGGGTGGCTTGGCGGGTCGTATTCTAACCGAAAAGGGCAACGAGCTCGTTCGAAGCCATTTTGCGGGTGACTTGAGCTCGCGTCAGTACAATCCCATCGCCGTGATCCCCATCATTCAAAACGATGTGAACCTGGGCGGTATTGCCGCGCGTGCCAACAAGGATGATGCCACGGTCACCGAGTGCTACTTTAAGCCGAGCGTGAGCCTAAAAGGCAGCAGCCAGGGTACCGCGGCTAAGAAAAAGATCCCCTCTTTTGGCGGCGACGGTACCACCAAGGGCGACAGCTATGGTCCATGGGACGACGAGCGCTACACCACGCGTGAGCTGTGGGAGGAGCACGACTACGATTTTTGTGCCGGCACCATGCGCTCGACCGACAACGACGATGCCCTGGGTGGCCAGCACACCAATGAGTGGGCGATGGATTACAAGCTGAAGATTCCCGTGCATGGCCAGAGCGTTAAGGCGACGATCGATTTTCCCGGTGCGGGTACCGCGACCATCGAGGCAACCAAACTTGGTATTGATCAGGCGACCTCGGACCCGTATGCCTTTGCCGTGAGCGCCGTGCTGGCGGGAACGGCTCAGGGCTTGGCCCAGGGCGATACATCGGTGACGTTTAGGCAGGATACCTCCGCAAAGCCCAAGGGCTTGACCGATGCCAACGGCGGTTATCGCTTCATGGGCTGGTTCCGTGAGCCCGATGTGCGTGTGAATCGAATTGGACAAGACAACAGCTGGTTTGACGGCAAGACCGATGCCGATGCTGTGGCTGCCGGCAAGCAGGTCCAGAAGAGCGAGGCACACGAGCATACGTCGACCTATACCGCCGATAATGCCAAGGGGGTCGACGGTTTTAAGGGCAATGACCTGTTTATCGCTTCGTACGAGGCGCAGGTGCTGTTCTATAACGTCCAGGGCGAAACGCTCGATTGCCAGAGCGGCACTGCACACGACAAATCGGGCGATTGGTATCGCTACGGCGCGAAGCTCAACCCCGCCGCTCCTACCGATCGTGGCACGCTGTCTTCCAGCGCCACCTTTATCGGTTGGACAACGAAGCCGAGCGAAGAGGCTCAGATGAACGGTGGCTATGCAGCCATTACCTCGACCCAGCTCGCCGAGCTAAAAAATGCCGGCGCGTTCTATCCTGCCGGTACCGAGATCACTGTGCTTGGTCCTACCGATTTTTATCCGGTGTACACCGACTATGTGTCGAACATCATGACGGTGTTTGAGGGCAATGAGCAGGATGCAACCGACGATCAGACTCGGCGCGACGGTGTGGGCAAAACTGACGTTAAGGTTGAGACTGCAGAAGATGGCACAAGCGCGTATACCGTACAGGTGCTCGACGTATCCGGTAAAGCTATATCCGAGGAGGGCCAGCTGCCCGACGGCTATCGTTTCCTGGGTTGGTATGAAAACAAGGGAACCGAGGATGCCCCGCTCGAGGTGCGCGTAAGCCGCGACCCCAGCTATACGCTCCCCGCCGATGTCGATTTAACCGCGCCGCATACCTACATCGCCCGCTTTGAGTACCGAGTGGATTATTACGTTCGGGCTTATACCAACCATGAGTTTACGGACAGCAAGCTACTTTGTTCCGTTTGGAATCGCTATCAAACGCCCTTTGAGGAAAACGTCGGTAGTACCTTCGTGCGTGAAAACGTCGTCCACTGGGGCCCGGAGCATGTTGACCACGGTATAAAGGATAGTTATGAAACGTGTGGCACGCGCTTCACGAAGGAAACCCTTGTCGTGAGTCCCCTTAACGCGTACTCGCACAACGTTAAAAACGATACGGGAGCCGATACTCTAAAAAACCTCTATGCCGATACCGATTTTCCAGGCGCTGCAACGCTAAGCGATACTTGGACTTCGGCTTCGCTGAACGTAACGGTCAAACCGGTGAATGATCGCTATCGCCTGAATTTCTGGACGCTTGAGCGCGATGGTAAATATTGGACATATGTGAAAAATCCCATCGAGAGCATGGTGCGTACAGATAAGAAGTACTACGTTCGCGCGATGATTACCACGGACGTTAATTTCTACAACAAGGGCGATAATGTCGTGAGGACTGCCACGCGGCGCTATGAGAGTAACTTGCTGCAGACCAAGGTGAACGGGGCGGATCCGACGTTCACGTATTACTACCCGCATGTTAATAAGTCGGTTAAAGTGGCCGAAAAGCCAGAAGATGGTGAGAAGGGATCGTATGAGAGCCCCCTGACCCTCGAAGCTTCCCCGACCGATGCCGACATGGCCGTGCCGGGCTATAAGTTCCTGGGCTGGATTTCGACCGCCGAGGTTCAGAAGGATTCTGACGTCTGGAAGTATATCTACGACGTCGCCGGCGACTCCTATGTGACGAGTGATCCGGATAAGGCAGAGCCGTATCTGGCGACCGACGAGTCCAAGGTCACCCAGTGGCAGGATGCCTATCCCGTCTACGCAAAGTACGACGTCAGCTACACCACCAACCTGCATCGCGCAGGTTTTGAGGGTACGGACAAGGTCAATGTGCCTAGCTACAACATCGCTCCCGTTATCAACGCGGACACCAATCCTGCTACGGCAACGGTGACCCCTGACGTTACGACGCCGGTTTATAAAGCAGGCGGTGAGCTGTATAAGTTGCAGAAGGTTGAGATCGAGCTTCCGAACGGCGAGATCAAGACGCTTCCCTACGATGTGGAGCATGGTACTTGCTCTTATCCGGTGGAACCTGGCGGAGCCTATACATTCGTGGCGTACTATTCGCCGTTGGCGGTTGTGTACCACCTCAATGCCACGGATGTGGACGGCAAAGTTGCTCAGCAAGACGATATGCTCGGCAACCTTAATGGCGGCATCCCGAAGCCTACTTATGACGTCAGCACTATCGATGCGGATACAGGCAAGTTCAACGTCTTCGTGGGCTGGACGGAAGCCGAGCCGGCACCTGGCAAGGGCTATGTCGCTTGGTCAGAGGGCATCCGTATGGTGAGTGCTTCTACCGTGGTCAAGGCCCCCATGGAGCTGTACCCGGTCTACCGTCCCAACCTGGTTACCGTTCAATCGAACATTGACTCTAAACTTGCGAATCCCGATCTTGTCCGTAGCCTCGGCCGCACTGATTCCGGCGACCAGATTTCTCTTGAGGTCAAGGCCGCCGAGGAGGTTGAGGGCACTGACGGCACCAAGTACGACTTTGTCGGCTGGTCGCGCGATTATGTCAATGACGGGCAGTACACCCTGATGACTGACGATGAGAAGTATCCCCTCGAGGGCAGCGAGCCCTTTGAGAGCGTGACCTACACTGCGGTGTACAAGAAGACGCCGCTTAAAGTGCGCTATCACGACACCGAAGGCAACGTCATCTACACCGCTACGGTAGACCCGAACGATACGAGTGTTCTGCGTGGCCAGGATGGCAATGCCGGCTTTGTTCAGACAGTTAAGGTGCCCAAGATGGACGAGAACGGCAACCCGGTCTATGACGACAAGGGTGAACCCGTCATGGAGCCAAAGGAAGTGGCCTACGATCCCGAAGCCTACTCCGCAATCGTCGCATTCCTGGGCGAGCGAGCGGATAGCAGCTTGAAGGAGTTGTTCTTGGAGTGGCAGTGGGTTAATGGCGACAAAGCTGTGGCGTGGAGCGACTTCAAGGGTAAACCGGTTACAGCCAACATGGATTTGTATCCGGTGACGTATAAGGTCGTCGCTAACGACACATCGGACGATGCGAGCCCTAAGAATGTGACCGGGCAGCTCAAGTGGTTGCTTGATCCCAATGCCGCGAACACGATAGATGACAAGAGCGATAAGGCGCCGTTCAAGGCTTGCTTTGCAAAGCCCTTCATGGGCACGCAACTGACGGTGCACGTTGACCGCGTGGGCTATGGTCTTCCTGGCCAGACTCCTGCGCCTGTCAACGGGAAGTATGTCTCGCTTTACAGTTCGGGTTCAGGCGAGGGCTCGTTTGAGCTGACGAATCGTTTGGACTACAAGCTCACGGGCGACGGCACTCAGAGCGATGGCAATGCGGTGTTCGATTTCGCCGCTACGCATACGCTCAAGATCGTCAAGCAAACCCAGGATAGCTGGGCGAAGGGCAAGACGTTCCGCTTCAAGGTTTCCCGGGCCGGCATGGACGGCAACGCCTTGGAGGAGCGCACGGTTGAGGTAACGGTGTCATCGGATGCGCAGCTGAAGGACGGTTCCGCCTGGTACTCCGGCGCTATCGAGCTTGCGGTCCCGGCGGGTATCTACACCGTCGAGGAGGACTCAGCGTGGGCATGGCGCTACAGCAACCAAATCGGCGTCCCTGGCAAGCAGCCGGGCGATAAGGCGCAGGCGACTATCTCCGCTGCATCGAGCGCGAACGATGCCACGTTCACCTGCACGAACACGCGTGTGAACGACAAATGGATCGACGGCAGCAATCGTGCCCATAACGTTTGGAGCAACGGCAACGTAGCAAAGAAGGAGGATTAGCATGTCCAAGCGCAAGCGCATCATCGCCTTGCTGGTGGGGGTTATCCTCCTGGCCGGTACGGCAGGCACGTTGGCCTGGCTTTCGGTTACGGGCGTGCTGGTCAACCAGTTCGGCATCGGGTCGGTGACGCCATCGGTTCAGGAAACGCTCAACGGCAAAGTGAAAAGCGATGTCAAGGCGAAGAACACGGGTACCGCGCCCGCCTATATTCGTGCTGCAGTGGATATCTACTGGCAGGACCAGGATGGCGCACGCCTGTGGGATGAGCCGAAGGAGGAGCCGAAGGGTGAGGCGGATTACGAGATTGCGTGGAGCGTGGCTGATGCCTCGGGCGCGAACTCGGCTTATAACTGGGTTAAGGCGAGCGACGGGTTCTATTACTGGACGTCGCCCGTCGCTCCCGGCGCGGAAACCGGCGTGCTCATTAATAGGGTTACCGAGCTCAAGGCAACCGAAGGTCGCAATCTTGTCGTGGATATCTCCACTCAGGCGGTCCAGGCGACGCCCGATGAGGCCGTGCACGACGCATGGGGTTGCTCGGTCGAGAATGACGTGCTGGTGCCGCCGCATGGAGGTGCGTAAGTATGGCGTTCCCGATTCGTAAAGGTGTTGCGCGCTCCTTGCGTTGCATGGTCGCGGCCATTTTCTGCGTGGTCGCGCTCGCTGTTCCCGCCCGTGCGTTTGCCGATACTCCCGCGATTGCCTATGACGGAAATGCGCGTCAGCTGACGGTCTCGGGGGCGACGGACTCCTCGGGGGAGCCCGATCTGTTTTTGGCCTTTAAAGATCTGATGCCTGGCGATGTGCGTGATCAGCAGATAGAGATTCGTGCCACGGGCGTAAAGTCCCAGGTGCGCGTGTTTGTGCGTGCCGTTGTCGATCACGAGACGGCACGCCTGCTGTCGCCCATTACCCTTACGGCGTCGGCGGGCGATGGCTCTGCAGGTTGGCTCCAGACAGGAACACCGGGCAGCGCGTTCGCTTATCCCACGCAAATCGCCACGTTTACGAGCGATGGCAGCACGGTGCTTAATTTGCAGCTAAACGTTCCGACATCGGTGGGCAACGAGGTTGCCGACGCAAACAAGACCATTCGCTGGGAGATTACCGCCGAGGACGATGGCGAGAAGATTCCCGTGCAGTCTGCTGACAGCAAGAAGCCCGGCTTGCTTGGTCTGGCGGCAACGGGCGACAACACGCTCACGTTGCTTTTGGTGTTGCTGACACTTGCAATCATCGCATTTATAGCCGCACTTCTTTTGTCCCGGAGGGATAAGCGCTAGGTTCATCTTCTAAACGCAACGCCCTCCCGGGCGGCGGGCACGAAGTTCCCTGCTCTACAGTCCTGCGCAAGACGAAGGCCACATTAAGTGGCCTTCTTTGCGTGCGGAACTCGCGATGAACTTCGAGCCCGCCGCTCGGGAGGGCGCCCCTTTATTGACGGAAGGCCTAATAAGCGGATATTCCATGCCCGGATGTATTCAGAGCGGGACGGGCTTTCCGGATGGGCGGTGTTTCGGAAAGTGTGTCCCAGAATCGGCGCTCAGAGTGGTCCCCACTTTCCGGTTGATGTCTTGTCCGGAAACTATGTCCCGGAATTAAGGCTTGGAATGGGATGCACTTTCCGGTTGAGAGCCTTAGCGGAAAGTGCGACCCGGAATTTACTCTTGAAGTGGGATGCGCTTTCCCAACAGGCCCTCAAGCGGAAACTGCGTCCCATTCCGAAGGCAGATTCCGGGACACACTTTCCGAATACAAAGAAGGTCACTTAATGTGGCCTTCAACTTATATATGTTCAGCGGATACCCCCATGACAAGCCGTGCTCCAACAACAAGGCGTCTGTCCGGGCGGAGGCATATAAGGTTCATCGCGAGTTCCGCACGCAAAGGAGGCCACTTAATGTGGCCTCCGTCTTGCGCAGGACTGTCCGAGCAGGGAACCTTATATGCCTCCGTCCGGACAGACGTTTCAGTTATGAGCGACCCGCTACTTGATCTTCGTCGTGCCCGGTGCCAGGTTGGGGTCGGTCTCGTTGGCCTCGGTCTGGAAGTGCTCGGTATACACGTTCTTGCCGTCGCGGAACATCTCGTAATACTGCATCTTGGCGTAATCCTCGCGCGCCTTGGTGGCGGCTGCGGCAGCGGCGTCGTCACCGGTGACGTTGGAGGAGAGCGCCCAGCGCAGGCTGGCGTCCTCGTAGCCGACCGAGTTGATGGCGGGCAGCGACTTGCGCAGCGTCATGTGCGCCTTCTGGTAGTCGGACAGCGGTGCGCCGATCAGCTGCATGAGCTGGGTGGACAGATAGTTGGTGGACAGGTCGTCGACCTCACTCGTCTGGTTGCAACCGGCAACGTCGTAGTTGGCCCAGATGATGTAGTCGGTCTGCCACAGGCGCTCCTGATGCGTGGCGTCGTCCTCACCGGTAAACCACTTGTCGTTGAACTTGGACGGGAAGAACGGCTGGTGGTCGCCCCAGAACACTACGACCACCTTACGGTCGAGCTTGCTTAAGGCGTTGAGGAAGTAGCGCAGCGCCTGGTCGGACTGCTCGATGCACGAGACATACTCGTCGACATCGGAGAGCGTGCCGTCCTCGACGGTCTTGGCGTCCAGATCGGTCGTGTCGATATTCAGGTGCATCTGCTTGTCGACCGGCAGCAGACCCGTATCGTAGCCCGAGTGGTTCTGCATGGTCACGTCGAAGATAAACTGCGGATCGGCGTTCTGGTCGAGCAGCTCAAGAATCTTGTCGTAGGTCGCCTGGTCGGTCACCATACCGCGCAGGGTATCGGCGCCCTGGAAATCGTTGATGGACAGGAACTGGTCAAAGCCAAAGTCCTTGTAGACGTTCTCGCGGTTCCAGTTGGTTGCGTGGTTGGGGTGCATGGCCGTGGTGGAATATCCGAGCGACTTGAACTGCTCTGCCAGATTCCCGGTCGTTTCCATGTTGTAGATGGTGTAGGGGTACACGCCCGAGCCCAGGTTGGCCATGGAGTTGCCGGTCATAAACTCAAACTCGGTATTGGCGGTGCCGCCGCCGTAGGCGCTCACGTAGAGCTTGCCGCGGCTGAGGCAGTTGGACAGGCTCTTAAAGTACTGCGGACCCTCGTAGCCGGCGCGCATGTTCTGGTAGATCGACAGATCCGAGAAGGTCTCGTTCATGATGGCGATGACCGTGGGCTTCTCGCTGTCGAATTGCTCCTTTGCGGCGGCGCGCTCGTCACTCTTGGCGGCATCGGACTTGTCGTAGGCCTTGGCGTACTTTTTGAGCGTGGCCTTGGCATCGTCGACGGAGTAGTCGGCGGGTTTGGGCGGCTTGATGGACTGCGCTGCACTAATAAAGGCAGGCAGATAGCCCTCGCGCCAGTAGCTCTCGAGCGGGCGCCAGGTGTAGACGGTGATGCCGAGGGTGTTGTAGTAGTCGATGAGGGTGACGTGCGCGGTCACGCCGCCCAGGCACAGCACCGCCACGAGCAGGTTGGTGAGCAGCATGCGCTTGGCGTTGGCGGCGCCCTTCTGGCGATGCGGCGCGACCAGGCCGGCGTACTCGCACAGCAGCATGGCGATGGCGGTAAGGCTCATGGACAGCACGCAGAACAGCGAGATCGAGAAGGTGTAGCCGTTGCCGGCGACCGCGGCGGCGGTGGAGATGGCCGAAAGGTCGCCCGGCTGGATCGGCATGGATTTAAACGTGATGACGAAGAACTCGGCAATGCCCAGGACAAAGAGGGCAAAGGCCAGGACCGCGGGAGCTGCGCCGTGGCGCTGGAATAGGAAGAACAAGCCGGTCATGAGCACGGTGATGATGGCCCACTCGAGCAGGATGCACAGGGGGTAGACCCAGGTAAAGTCGTGGTTGGACGAGACCTCCATGCCCAGCAGCGCAAAGACGCCGGCGAGCAGCAGGCACAAGACGGCGGCGACGAGCGGGCGGCCCACAAAGGCACCGCGCAGGCGGGCGAGCTTGCCGGTGGGGGCGGGGGCGTCGGCCGAGGCGAACGCAAAGACGCGCGGGGCGATGCGGTCGCGGGCGATGCTGGCCCAAGCGCAGCCGGTGAGGATGGCGTTGGTCAGGATGAGCATCACAAAGGCGAGCGGCTCGTTTTGGGCGACGAGGCCAATAGCGCCCCAGACGGTCAAAAAGAGCTGGAACAGGCCGAAGACGACGCTCCACCCAAGAGCGCTTTTGGCAACGGTGCCCGACTGTGCGCGAATGGCCTTGGCCTCGCGCAAGACAAGGTAGACGGTCGCCGCAAGACCGACGAGCGAGATGGCGGCAGCGAACATGCTGAGACTCCTCACAAACTTAAAACCTACGAAAGCGGGGGTTTACCCGATTGTTACCAAGATATGCGCTGCAATTGGTGGCTGCGCACAACAACCAGCCATATTAACGCGCATGTGTGGCGGTGTGGCGCAATGGAGTGGCGACCTGCGCGATAATGGACGGGAATTACACGGAAACGTAAAGGCTTCTTAAAGAATTAGCGAGGATGAGGCGATGAACGAGCAGGTTTGCACCAAGGCTGTGGATACGTGTGGCTATCCGGTCGAGACTACGGGCAATGCGGTGCTGGACACGTTGGAGCATCGCTCGTCTACGCGTGCCTTCGCGCGTGGTGACGACGACCGTCCCGTAGCGGTGACCGACGAGCAGCGGGCGGCGATCTTGCATGCGGCGAGTCGCGCACCGTCGGCGGGCGCCATGATGATGTATTCCATCGTGAGCATCCGCGAGCAGGCTACGCTGGACCGTCTGGCCGACCTGTGCGACCATCAGCCCATGATCGCCAAGGCGCCTTGGGCACTTATATTTGTGGTCGACTATGCCAAGTGGATCGATCTGTTTGAGCACGTGGGCTGCTTTGAGCCCGAGTTTGTCGAGCGTACGGGCAAGGCGCCCCGCCGCGCGCCGGGTTTGGGCGACTTTGCCATCGCGGCCCAGGACGCCGTGATCGCCGCGCAAAACGCCGTGGTTGCCGCCGAGGCTCTGGGCTTGGGGAGCTGCTATATCGGTGATATCGTCGAGAATGCCGAGGAAGTGGCCGAGCTGCTGGATCTGCCTCCGTATACCATGCCGCTGTCGATGCTCATCATCGGCACGCCTCGCAAAGAGCGCCCGGCAATCGCGCACCCCGTGGTGAACCTGGTGCACGAGGAACGCTACCGCCGTGCGGACGACGCGACTATGGACGCGCAGGTGGCCGAGATGGACGCGATGTTCCGTCCGCATGCCCGCGAGGTGGGGGAGCGCGTCGTGGACATCTATACCCGCAAGCACACGAGTCCCTTTATGGCCGAGATGAGCCGCTCCATGGAGTGGTGGTTCAAAAATTGGCTCGGAAAATGACGAATGTGACAAAGGGACAGCCCCTTTGTCACATTCCATATCGCTGCGGTGGCCTAAAGGCCGTATAAATGTTTATTTAGCTGGGAAAACAGTGCCATTCAAACATGGGCCGATTACCTATAATTCCTTCGAACATTAAAGTTGGGAGGAAACCGGCTTATGGAACAAAAGGCCAAGGAGGCAGCCTCGCACGCTGCGATTCCTGTGAGCATCTCGGCGATGCTCGTCACGCTGGGCGTGGTGTACGGCGATATCGGCACCAGCCCTATGTATGTAACCAAGGCGCTCGTTGCCGGCAACGGCGGCATCGGAAGTGTGACGGAGGAGTTCGTGCTCGGCGCGCTCTCCCTTGTCGTGTGGACGGTCACGCTGCTGACGACCGTCAAGTACGTGCTGATCTCGCTGCGCGCCGACAACCACGGCGAGGGCGGTATCTTTGCCCTGTACAGCCTGGTCAAGCGCTGCGGCAAGTGGCTCATCATCCCCGCCATGCTGGGCGGCGCCGCATTGCTCGCTGACGGCATCCTGACGCCCGCCGTTACCGTTACCACGGCCATCGAGGGCCTGCGCACCATCCCGGCGGTCCATGCTGTGTTGGGTGACGATCAGGGCCGTGTCGTGGCCATCACGCTTGCCATCATCATCGCGCTCTTCTTGGTACAACGTATCGGTACGGCCAAGATCGGTCACGCCTTTGGCCCCATCATGACGCTGTGGTTCCTGTTCTTGGGCGGCACGGGTCTGTTCTTTGTCTTCCAGCACCCCGCGGTGCTGCTGTGCCTCAACCCGCTGCGTGGCATCGGCTTTTTGTTGAGCCCCAACAACCACGCGGGCATCATGATTCTGGGCAGCTGCTTCCTTGCCACCACCGGTGCCGAGGCGCTCTATTCCGACATGGGCCACGTGGGCCGCGGCAACATCTACGCCACCTGGCCGTTCGTTAAGTGCTGTCTGCTGCTTTCCTATATGGGCCAGGGCGCGTGGCTTATCAACAACGCCGCCAACCCCGAGCTCATGGGTATCGCCGACCTCAACCCCTTCTACCAGATGCTCACCCCGGGCCTGCGTCCCTTTGCCGTCGGCCTTTCCACCGTTGCGGCCATCATCGCCTCGCAGGCGCTCATCACCGGCGCATTCTCGCTGGTGTCCGAGGCCAGCCGTCTGGACCTTATGCCGCACATGCAGGTCTTCTACCCTGCCGAGACCAAGGGCCAGCTCTACATCCCCATGGTCAACAACGTCATGCTTGTCGGCTGCGTCATCGTGGTGCTGCTGTTCCAGAACTCGGCGCATATGGAAGCCGCCTACGGCCTTGCCATTACGCTGACTATGATGTGCACCACGCTGCTGCTCTTCTTCTACCTACACGAGGAGCGCAAGCTCAAGGTTGCTCCGTGGATCTTCGCGGCCTTCTTCCTTTTGCTCGAAGGCTTCTTCTTCGTGAGCTCGCTCACCAAGTTCTTCCACGGCGGCTACTTCACCATCCTCATGGCTGCACTCATCATGGGCATTATGGTGTGCTGGTACAACGGCACGGCGGTCGAGCAGCGCCAGTTTACGCTGCTGCCGCTGCGCAGCTACCTGCCGCAGCTCAAGCGCCTGCGTGACGACGACCGTTACGAGCGCATGAGCGACAACGTCGTGTACCTGACCAAGGACGCCCATACCGACTACATCGACCGCGATATCGTCTATTCGATCTTGGACAAGCATCCCAAGCGCGCCCGCGCCTGGTGGTTTGTGAATGTCGAGACCATGGACGAACCGCACACCTTTGCCTATTCGGTCGAGACGTTCGGCACCGACTACGTGTTCCGCGTGCATCTGTACCTGGGCTACAAGATCAACCAGCGCGTCAATGCCTACCTGCGTCAGGTTGTTCAGGACCTGGCTGCCACCGGCGAGCTGCCGCCGCAGACGCATGACTACTCGGTCTACAAGGATCCGGGTAACATCGGTACGTTCAAGTTCGTCCTGATCCGTAAGCTTCTGGCGCCCGAAAGCGATGTGGAGCCCAGCGAGCGTACGGCCATCACGCTCAAGTACATCATTCGCCGCGCCGCCGGCACGCCTGCACGCTGGTACGGCCTGGAGAACTCCAACGTGAGCTTTGAGTACGTGCCGCTGTTCACCAAGTTCAAGGCCGTGAACAAGATGCAGCGCCTGGCTCCCAACGAGCGGCCGTAGACGTCGGCGGCTACACGGAGTTGGTTTTTGATGGATAAGCATGAGGCCGGGGAGGTAAACATGGATACAAAGGCGCTCGATGGCCGTGAGGCGGTGGTCGAAATGATGCGTGAGGCGCGTGTCGACGCTGCCGAAGATCGGTTCTTTACGAATCGGGCCAACATGGACATGGCCGATCGCGTAATTTCGATCGTGGCACTGGTATTTGGAGCGGTGTGCGTGTGTGCCCTGCTCGCGCACGTGCTGTTTGTCTAGCGACTGCCGGTCGTAGAAGGCTTTACACTTAGAACCACCACGAGGGAAAACCACCACAAAGGTGCCTGTCCCCTTTGTGGTGGTTTTTGTTTTTGAGGGAGGGGTACGGTGTCTATGGACGTCCGTGCGGACGGCGATATTGCCGATAACTTTTGGTGGCGGCGCACAACGCTGACGCGCCGCACTCCTCTGTATGACGCCTGCGTATCGGCGGGGCTGCTGGTCGCAGCGACGATTGTGGGCGCGCTGCTCGACCATCCGGGTCTCGCGCCGAGCATCATGATCGTCTATGTGTTCGCCGTTCAGCTGTGCGCATTCTTTACCTGGAGTCGCCTGTATTGCTTGCTGAGCTCGGCTGCCGCCGTGGCGCTCTACAACTTCTTGTTTGTCGACCCGCGCTACTCGCTGTCGCTTATCGACCGCGTCTATCCCGGCATGTTCTTCATCATGTTCGTGGTCTCGCTTGTGTCGAGCTCGATTGCGTTGGCCCTGCGCCGCGCCTTGGCGCAGGCTGCCGCCAGCGACCGTCGCACGCATATGGTGCTCGAGACTAACCGCATGCTGCAGCGGTGCGCCGACCAGCAGCAAATTATCCATGCCATGGCAACGCAGCTGGCGCGTCTTTCGGGCTGTCCGGTCGTGTGGTACAGCGCCGACGCCGACGATGATGACCTGCTGCCGCGTGCGACATACACGGCCGTGGGCGATGCCGCGCCGGTGCACGAACTGGCGCCGCAGATGCCGCCGCGGCTCTCGGCGTCCGCCTATGTGGGAACGCCGCTCGATGCCACCTATGGCGGCTCGGCGTTTTATGGCATCTACCTGACGGTCCGCACAGGTGACGGCTTCGTGCGCTCGGGCGACCCCGCCTCGGTGGTGGGCGTGCTGGCTATCGTTGCCGAGCCCGACGTGCTGACGCACGAGGAGCGGACACTTGCCGATGCCATCGTGAGCGAAGGCGAGCTGGCACTCGATCGCGCCCGCGCCATGGAGGCCCGCGAGGAGGCGGCGGTGCTCGCCAAAAACGAGCAGCTGCGCGCCAACCTGCTGCGCTCCATCTCGCACGACCTGCGCACGCCGCTCACCAGTATTTCGGGCAATGCCGATGTGCTGCTCGACCAGGGCTCGACCGGCACCGCCGTGCTCGATAGCCAGACGCGCCGCGGCATGCTTCTGTCCATTCGCTCGGATGCGCAATGGCTCAACGCCACCGTCGAGAACCTGCTCGCCATCACCAAGCTCGAGGGCGGCGGTATGCGCCTGTCGACCACGCTCGAGCTCATGGACGATATCGTCGAGGAGGCGCTGCGCCACGTGAACCCTGCCGTGCGCGAGCACGACCTTAAGGTGGTGGCATGCGATGAGCCGGCGCTCGTCAACGTCGACGCGCGCCTGATGGTGCAGCTGGTGGTCAATCTGGTGAACAACGCCATCGCCTATACGCCCGCGGGCTCGCATATCGTGATTTCGATTAGCGTCGACGATGGACGCGTGGCGTGCTCGGTGGCCGATGATGGTCCGGGCATCGCACCCGAGGATCGCGAGCGCATCTTTGAGTCGTTCTATACCGCCAACCATGGTCTGGCCGACAGCCACCGCAGCGTTGGCCTGGGTCTTTCGCTCTGCCGTTCCATTGCGTTGGCACATGGCGGTAGCATAGAGGTTGCCGCAGCGGACCCGCACGGTTCGGTCTTTACGATTGAACTTCCTGCCGCCGACGTTTCGTTTGATAAGGAGTAGCGCTTTGCCGAACTCTGCCGTAAAACCGCTCATCTTAGTCGTTGAGGACGACCCCGCCGTTCGCAATCTTATTGTTGCCGCGCTCGAGGCGCACGGCTTGCGCCATATGGCCGTGGAGACCGCCCATGCCGCCATCGCCGCCGCCTCATCGCAGGCGCCGAGCATTGTGCTGCTCGATCTGGGCCTGCCCGATATGGACGGCGTCAAGGTGGTGGAGTCGGTGCGCGCATGGTCGGGCATGCCGATTATCGTGGTCTCGGCGCGCAGCGAGGATGCGGACAAAATCCGCGCGCTCGATGCCGGTGCCGACGACTATCTGACCAAGCCGTTTTCGGTCGAGGAGCTGCTCGCGCGTATTCGCACCACCCTCCGCCGCCTTTCGTATGCGCAAACGGGCGGTGTTGTCTCCGAGGGCTCGTTCGATACCGGTGAGCTGCATATCGATTTTGATGCCGGCATCGCCACGATGGATGGCGAGGAACTGCATCTGACGCCGATCGAGTACAAGCTCCTGTGCCTGCTGGCGCATAACGCCGACAAGGTGCTGACGCACCAGTTTATCCTGCACGAGATTTGGGGCACGGCAACTAAGAGCGACCTGGCGAGCCTGCGCGTCTTTATGGGCACGCTGCGCAAGAAGATCGAGTCCGACCCCGCGCATCCGCGCTATATCCAGACGCACGTGGGTATTGGTTACCGATTGGTCATCCAGGGATAGGTCGGCATCCACCATCCCAATATGAGTTGCGGTGAAATACGGCCTAACTTTGCCTCATTCTAGGCAAAACAGTCCGTATTCCACCGCAACTTTGTTATTTGCCCTTGGGCTTGCTGGCGTAGAACTTCTTCTTTTTAGGTTTGCCGGCGGGGGAGGGCTTGCCGGCAAAGCTGGACTTGCCGTTGCCGCGCGGCCCCCGGTCGCCGGCCTGCGCGTGCGTGGGTACTGCCGCACGGGGCTTGCGGGCCTCGGGGTTATGCAGTTCCTCGACGCGCTCGGCAATTTCCTCGGCGCTAAAGCCGACCTCGGCCATGGCGTCCTCGATGGGAAGTCGGCGCACGATATAGCAGTGGTGCACCTTCTGGTTGCGCGCGAAGTCCTCGGGGATGGTCTGTGCCGTAATGTCCTGTAGCACTACGCCCGCGCGGGCGAGCTTGCGCGTCTCGGGGCGGAAGCCACGCAGGTTGCAGCTAAAGATGGCGTGGCCGCCCTGTGCGAGCAGGCGCGATACGCCGGCCAAAAGCTCAACATGGTCGCGCTGGACATCCCAGGTGCGGCGGCCCATCTTGGACGAGTTCGAGAACGTGGGCGGGTCGACAAAAATCAGGTCCCAGCGGTTGCGCGTCTGGCGCTGGTCGCGAATCCAGGCGAGCACGTCATCGCGCACAAAGTGATGCTGCGGGCCAACAAAGCCGTTCTGGCGCATGTTGCGCTCGGCCCAGTCCAGGTAGGTGTTGGAAAGGTCGACCGTCACGGTCTCTTCGACGCCGCCATCGGCCGCGTAGCAGGTGGCAGTGCCGGTGTAGGCAAACAGGTTGAGGAAGCGGCGCGCCTGCTTGGCGTGCTCGCGCACTAGGTTGCGGGTGACGCGGTGGTCCAGGAAGATGCCCACATCCAGGTAGTCGTCAAAGTTGACGGCAAAGGTAAGGCCGCCCTCTTCGATGAGCGGCAGGCAACGGCGCGCGATATTGGCACGCTCGCCCGAGCCGTCCTTACCGGCGCCTTGCTTGCCGTACTGCGAGCCGCCGCGCGAACGCATGCGGGCCTTAGCGTGCACGTGCTCGGCCGGAACATCCAGGATGCGCGGCGCGATGGCCAAGATGTCGAGCATGCGGGCCTGGGCAAGCGCGGGGTCGATGGTCTTGGGCGCGGCGTATTCGGCGATGACGAGCCAGCGACCCGGCGTCTGCGGGCAGCCCTCGTACAGATCGATGGCGGCGGAGTAGTCGGGCAGGTCGGCATCGTAGACGCGGTAGCAGCTCACGTCCTCGCGCTTGGCCCACTTGCGGCGCAGACGGGCGTTCTTGCGCAGGCGGTTGGCGAACTGCTCGGACTCGGGGATGAGCACGGGCAGCGGCTTGCCGTCGCCCAGGTCGAGCGTGGCAGCGGGTTCGGGCATGGCGGGGGCTTCGTCGCTGATGACGTCGTCGGCGTCCGAGGTCTCGCCCCCAGCATCCGCGCTGGTCGCAGCCTCAAACGCTGCGGCGGCGTGGTCGAGCGAGGGCCAAACCTCGACGGTCGCCTCCTCGTTGTTGGGCATGACGGCGATGGAGCGCGCGGGCTCAGCGTGGAGCGCGCGGGCCAGCAATCCGTCGCGGGTGAGCGCGGCGACCGGTGCCGAAGTGAGCTCGGGCGCGCGGCGCAGCTCGCCGACCAGCGTCATGGCGTCATGCATAAGCGACAGCGGTGTCTCGGTCGTATCCGCGACGAGGGCGGCACCGGCGACGGCGCCCGCGTGGTCCAGTACGGTGGCAGATTTGGCAGCGCAAAAATCGACAAAGCGCTTGTAACCGGCGCACTTGACCATGCGCTCGGCGGTCTTGCGGGCGGCGGGGTCAATGTCCACGGCGACGATGCGTGCCTGGCGCTCACGCGCCGCAGTCTCGTGCTCGCGCGCCTCGGCACGCAGCTGCTCCCACAGAGCGGCGTCGTGCAGCTGCCAGCCTTCAAAGCCCCAGCGCTCGCGTGCAGCGCCCGGGGCGCGGTCGGTCAGAATATTCACGGCCTCCAGCAGCAGACCGCCGCCGGCGCATGAGGCGTCGACCAGCGTGGGCAGAGCCTCGTTCTCGTAATCGTCGGCCGTCAGCTCGCGCTCGCACAGCGCGGTCCAGCCGACCTGCGCCAGCACCAGGGCGGCGTAGTCGGGGCGCAGCACGTGCGCGCCCTCGCCGGCGCGGGTCGCTGCGGGCGGCAGGCGTTTGAACAGCGGGTCGCCCGAAAGGTCCAGGCTAATGCTCGCGCGACGCTGACGCAGCGAAAGCAGCAGGTGAACATCGGGGTCGGCGGCGTCGACATCGGCACGACGGCCCGTGGTTTCGGCCAAGCGGTCGCATAATGCGTCCTTGGCGCGCAGGGCCGAGAAGCGCGTGTTGCGCAGCTGCTCGGTCACGCCGCGGGCGGTGATGGCGATGGTGGCGCCGGGGCGGATGATAGTCTCCCAGGCGATGTCGTAAACGCCGTCGTACAGCTCGTCGGCATCCTGCGCCTCAAAGCGCCCGAGCACCACGAACACGCGGCTCGCCAGGCGCGACCACAGGCATGCTCGGTAGCCTTGCTCGAGCTCGCCCTCAAATGTAGCGCGGCCCTTCAGCCGGCGAACATGCGAAAGCCCGAGCCGCTTGAGCTCGTCGGCGAGTGCGGATTCAAAGCCCTCCGGGCAGCTTGCATAAAAATCCATGGGTGACCTCTCTGGTTGCGTCGCTCCATTATATGATGGATGCTTCGTTTGCCATCGCCCTCGAAAGGAACCCATATGATTGATGCGTGCCCCTTGATTCCCATTTTCATTGCAACGGCCTCAGGACTCGGGGCCTCGCACAGGCTCCCGCCGCCTTACAGAACTGAAAGCTGGGCGTAGGGCAAATCTATGGCACGTGACCAGCGATTGCTCGGCCATAGATGGCGTAATCGAGGCTAAGGGAGTGCATCATGCGCAAGGGAAACGAGAGCTGGTTCTGGCACGCGAACGACATGGTGGTGACGGGCGACATGAACCCCGTGGTCCGCGTCCTGTGGGCCGCGCTCATCGTAGGCATCGGCGTCGCGACGATGGCCACGCTCTGGATCGTCACGAGGTAGCGCGCCACGAACGGATGACGAGGCACGCGGCGCATGCCACGCTGGCGGAACCCTAGCCTCGCTGCTGGACAATCTGTTCGATGAGCTTCGCGACGGAGTCCTCGGCTGCGTTCCCGATCAGGTGATGGGCCGCGGCCTTCGCCTCTGGCATCGCGCCCGCGACTGCGTAGGAGTTCGGCACCTTTTCGAGGAGCGTCACGTCGTTTTCCGAGTCTCCGATAAAAGCGACCTCGTCCAGCGTGACCCCAAGGCTGCCGAGAAGCGCGTCGAGTCCGTTTACCTTGCTCCAGCCAGCCGGAACAACATCGAGGAAGAATGGGACGGGCGAGGGGAAATCAAGTTCTGGGCAGGCTTCCTTGCATCGACTCCGAACGACTTCCGTCGGGGCGGAGCTGACGTTGACGAAGATGCCGGCGGTTATGACGTCACGGTTCGTGGGCACGTCTCCGAGCGCCATGTCTCTTCCGGAGTCCTTAACGACTTCCAGGGCGAATTCGTCGCCAGGCTCGACGGCGCAGAGGAACTGCTCGCAGCGCTTGCCTGTCTCATCGACATCGGCGACTAGCCAGAGTGACGTCCCCGCGTAGGGGCGTACAGCGCTATCGAGCTTGACGAGGGCCTCCGTCGAGAGCGTCTTTTTGAACACGAGTTCGCCGCTGGAGAAGACCTTCTTTCCGTTGGCCATGATGCCGGTCGAGAAACAGCGCGCGTCGCCGTCAAAGGCATCGGCCAGGTCGGCGTAGTCGCGCCCGCTTGCGGGGCCGAACGCGATGCCCGCATCGAGCGCCGAAAGAATCGCGCTGTGCGTGCGCTCCGATACGACCCTTGAGCCAAACGGCAACAGGGTCCCATCCATGTCTGCGAGGATGAGCTTTATCAAGGGGTCCTCCCGTTTCGGTCTGGGCATCGGTGCGCCGGCGTGCGTCGTCCTAGCTGTATTGCTTGTCTCCCATGAGATTCTTCGAGATGATCCTGTTAAACTCTACCGGGTCATCCCAGCAAGAGGTCAGGAAGAGGAACAGCAGCTCGATGACGAAGTTGATCGAGCTGTGCGAGAAGGCGATCTCGGTTCCGGTGATGGCCTGATCTCGCGAGATGGCTCGGATGATATGCGTGGCACGCTTCGCGAGCGGCGTATCCGGGTTGTCTGTGATCATGATGATGGGGGTGTTCGAATCCTCGGCAGAGTCGAATATGTTGACGAGGCGCTTCGAGTATCCGGACGTCGAAATGACGAGCAGAACGTCATTCTCCTTGAGGCTGGTTGCGACGGAGACCATGGCTTCGGTGGTACTGGGGCAAAACGCTCTGACTCCAACCTGCGAGAGCTTGAACGCCGCGTTTACGCCCATGTTAATCGAGTTGCCGACGCCCGCGATCAGGACGAGGTTGGCGTTGTGGAGCAGATTGACGACTGCCGAAAAGTCATCGGAGTCAATGAGCGAGGCGGTTTGGGAGAGCTCCTTGACCTTGTGAGACAGGACGTACTTGATGGAGCCCTCGACGTCGTCCAGAGTAATCCTGCCGTCCGTGGCCTTTTCTTCGCCGGATGCCCTGCTGATGGATATGCCGAGCGCCAGACGCATGTCCGAATAGGTTCGGTAGTCAAGCGTCCTTGCGAATCTCGAAACAGACGCCGGTGACGTACCGGTTTCTGCGGCGAGTTCGCGGACGGTCATCGTTGCGACATCCGACGGGTGGTCGAGCACATACGTTGCGATTGCCTTCTCCGAGGGGGATAGGCTGCTCATGACCGCGCAGATGTGGCTGAGCACATCCCCTGTCTTATCCATGGTTACTCCTTGGTCCTAGCTTGCTTTGTATCTTAGGTCAAGAGAGGTGAAAAATAAGCAAAATATTTCATCAGCGGTGAAATAGCGTTTCACCGCTGATTTCCTACCGTTCACGGTAAATCGGTACTTCCTCGGCGCAATCTCAGCTTGAGCTGCTATCTTATGAGCCGTGAAACAACGGCACGAAAACGATGAAACAACAGAACATTGTTTCAACGCCTCGCAACTCCGTTTCACGCTAGATGGTGAATCACTTCGAAGCCCAGACAGGCACCCGGCGAGCAAGAAGGGAGAAGCACGATGCACAACGCCAAGACAAACGCAAGCATGACTTCGCTGTTCTTCGCGAACGTACTCTACTGGGTCTGCGCGGGTGTGTACTCGCCGTTTCTCTCCGCTCACTACACGAGCCTCGGCCTCAGCGCGGCCCAGACCGGCATTCTCCTCGCGGCGACCCCGGTGTGTGCGCTCGCCATCCAGCCGCTCTGGTCGACGATCGCCGACAAGCTCGGGCGCCGCCGCGCGGTCATCGTGGCCCTCTGCCTTGCGGCGGCGGTACTCGCTCCGCTGTATTACCTGGCGTCGACGTTCGTCCCGGTCCTTCTCGTAACCTTTGCATTCTCGGCGTTTTTCTCGGGGCTCCTGCCCCTGAGCGACTCCCTCGTCATCGAGCTCGCGGATCGCTCTGGCCTGGACTTTTCTCGCATTCGCATGGGTGGCACTATCGGCTATGCCATCGTCGTCCTGATCGTCGGTCGGCTGCTCGACATGGCTCCTCAAATCCAGTTCACGGTGGTCTCCGCCGCGCTGGTGGTCTTCGCGGCTCACATGTGGCGCCTCCCCGAGGCGGGAATTCGCGCCAATGCCGCGGACGATCCCAAGGTCTCCCATGGAAAGGGCCTCCTCTCGCTGTTCACCAGCAATGAGATCGCCTTCGTCTTGGTCTTCGCCTTCATCAGTTCGGCCGCGATTGGCTTCATCGGGGCGTTCTTGGGCCGCTACGCGGTCGAGCTTGGCGAGGGTCAGAACCTCGTGGGCGTCCTGAGTGCGGTCTCCGCTGCGAGCGAGATCCCCATCCTGCTCGTTTCCTCCAAGCTGGTCAGGCGCTTCGGCGAGATGAACCTCCTGATCTTTTCCTGCTTCATGGCGGCGCTCAGGCTCGTGCTTGTGGGCACCGGCATCGTCCCGGTCATGGTCTGCGGCCAGCTGCTGCAGAGCGTGAGTTACATGACCGTCTACTACTCCTGCGTTACCTACATTGCCAACCACACTTACGAGGATTGTCGCGCTCGAGGTCAGAGCGCCTTCGCGATGGTCCAGAGCGGTCTGTCCGTCGTGGTTGCGAACCTGTTTGGCGGTTGGGCGTGCGATGCGCTCGGCACGCACGCGGGTTTCCTGGCCTTCGCCCTCGCTTCAACGATTGCTGCAGTCGCTGCTCTTGTGGCGTACGTGCTATGGCGTCGAAGCGCGGCGCCGCAGCCTGAGGGCCAGGCGGCCGCATAGGCTCCACCGCGCCTCGCAAGCGCCTGCCTGCCTCGCGCTTCGCTTCGTGTTCAACCAGCTGACGAGCTGAGAACTGTCCGATCCAATGATTATTCAGGTGAAAGGAAGACAAAGATGTCACTCATCAAGGTCAACGAGCTTCTTCAACATGCGACCGAGCACCACTATGGCGTGCCCGCGATTAACGTCATCAATACGGAGACCATCCGTTATGCGATCCAGGCCGCCGAGGATGAGCACATGCCCATCATCATCCAGTACTGGCCTGGCTTCGAGGACCACTGCGCCCTCGACATCATCGCCTTCGCCGCCCGCTATTACGCCGAGCGCGCGAGCGTGCCCGTCGCCGTCCACCAGGATCACTCCGCTGGTTACGAGATCGCCGTCAAGGGCGTTAAGGCCGGCTTCCCATCCGTCATGGTCGACGGCTCCTCACTTCCCTATGAGGAGAACTTCCAGCTCACGAAGGACGTCGTCCAGGTCGCCAAGATCTTCGACGTCGACATCGAGGCCGAGCTCGGCCATGTCGGCAACGGCTCTGACGCCAACGACTTCGTGAACAGCGACCACTACACCGACCCGAACCTCGCCGAGGAGTTTGTCGAGGGCACCGGTTGCGGCTCGCTCGCCATCGCCGTCGGCAATGCCCACGGCCCCTATGTCAAGGTCCCGAACCTCGACATGGAGCGCATCAAGGCCTGCAGGGAGGCCGTCAGCGTCCCCCTCGTCATGCACGGATGCTCCGACATCCCCGACGAGCAGCTCCAGGAGGCCGTGAACCTCGGCATGAGTAAGTTCAACATCGCCACGGAGTACTTCCGTTCCATGTACCGCGCCTTCGAGAAGGACATCAACTCCGGTAAGAACGACGGCAACGGCATAGGCCTCCTGATGGACGCCGCCCCCGACATGCGCGCGTTCGTCGTCAGCAAGATCCAGCTTCTGAACCCCAACCACTATTCGCTCTAGGAGAGACTCGATGAAGAAAGTTCTTGTCGCGTCGCACGGCCACCTCGCAAGCGGAATCAGGAGCTCGATCGGAATCCTGACCGGCATGGCGGACATGGTGGAGGCAGTTGACTGCTACGTGGACGACTCCGATTTCACCCCTCGCATCCAGGCCTTTATTGACTCGGTGGGCCCTGAGGACGAGGCCATCATCTTCACCGACATCTACGGTGGTTCCGTCTTCCAGAAGGTCGTCCTTATGGAGCCGGAGAAGCGCGGGATCGTCCACGTCACCGGTATGAACCTCGGCCTCGTGATCGAGACGCTCCTCGGCGCCGAGCCGGTCACGGCAGATTCGATCAAGCAGAGCGTCGAGCTGGCGAGGGCGACGATGCAGGTCGTCGAGCCTCCGAGCAAGGCCGCGGACAACGAGGAGTCCGAGGGAGACTTCTTTGATTAGAGAGTACTAACAAGTAGAGAGAGGAAGCAATGATTGTTCAGGTTCGAGTCGATGACCGTCTGATTCACGGACAGGTCGCCCTGGTGTGGACCAAGGAGCTCAACACCACCAGGATCATCGTCGCCAACAAGCACGCCGTGGAGAGCGACGCCCTTCGCATGACGCTTTCCATGGGTACGCCGGCGGGCCAGAAACTCCTCGTCAAGGACGTTCCGGATGCCTGCCGCATCGCGAACGATCCGCGCGCGGACTCCATGCGCATCTTCGCGCTCACCAACTGCGTGCGTGACGTGCTTGAGCTCGTTAAGGGCGCGCCGGGCAAGATTGAGGGCGTGAACGTTGCCAACGTCGGCCGCTTCGACAAGTCCGATCCGGATAGCAAGGTCGCCCTCAACTCCACGATCATGCTCAACCCGGATGAGCTCGAGGCCGCGAAGGAGCTTTGCGAGCAGGGTATTCCGGTTTTCCATCAGCTTATCCCGTCCAATTCCAAGACTTCTCTCAAGAGTCTGATCGAGGCGGCGGGGAAATAAGGGGATTTGGCCAGGCGGCCAAATGAAATGAAAGAAAGGAAGTCAAATGATTGGGTTGGCATTAATGGCCTGGTTGACCGTGCTGATTTGCTACGGTGGTAACTGGCTTCTCGGTCAGTGCATGATCGAGCGTCCTCTTGTTGTTGGCCTTGTTGCAGGCCTCCTGATGGGCGACGTCAAGACCGGTGTTATCATCGGTGCCTCTCTTGAGGCGATCTTCATGGGCGCGGTGAACATCGGTGGCGCTATCTCCGCCGAGCCCGTTACCGCGACCGCCCTCGCCGTCGCCTTCACCGTTGGCGCCGGCATCGATCAGGGTGCCGCCATCACGCTGGCTGTTCCCGTGGGCGTCGTCACCGCGTTCCTCTCGATCTTCATGAACAACGTGTTCCTTGCGTTCTTCGCTGGCACTCTCGACAAGATGGCCGCCGAGGGTAACGAGAAGGGCCTTGCTTTCCAGCACTACGTTCTGTGGTTTGTTAAGTACGCCGCCTTTGCACTCATCGCCTTCCTCGGCGTTTACCTTGGCGCCGAGCCCGTTGCCGCCATTGTCAACCAGATTCCGGCCAATGTCATGAACGGCCTCAACGCCGTGGGTGCCCTCCTGCCCGCCGTTGGTATGGCGCTCCTGCTCCAGATGCTCTGGAGCACCGAGCTCAGCATCTACTTCTTCTTGGGCTTTACGCTCTACCAGTACCTCGGCCTCCCGATGATCGCCATCGCGGTTCTTGGCGTCATCATCGCGATCGCCTCCGGCCTCCGCGACAAGGAGATCTTCGACCTCACCAAGAAGGGCGTGGCCACCCAGGCCGTTTCCGGCGACTCTGCAACCAGCGACGAGGAGGATTTCTTCGCATGAGCAACCTGATCAAGAATGTGAGCCCTGAAGACAAGAAGATGCTCAACCGCATTTTCCTGCGCTCCTTCACCGTGTTCGCTTCCGGCGCCGGCGGTTCCGTCAAGGCTGGTGCCGATGGTTGGCTGTACTCCATCCAGCCCGCTCTTAACCGCTACTACGCCGATGACCCCGAGGCTCGCGCCGACGCCATGAAGCGTCACACGACCTGGTACAACATCACCCAGAACGTCGGCACGTTCGCCATGGGCCTCGTCGCCTCCATGGAGAGGGAGAACTCCGAGCACGATGACTTCGATACCGAGTCCATCGACGGTATCAAGGTCTCCCTCATGGGCCCGATGTCCGGTATCGGCGACGCAATCTTCTGGGGCGTCCTGCGTGTCATCGCCGCCGGCATTGGCATCAACCTCGCCATGAGCGGCTCGCCCCTCGGCGCCATCATGTTCCTGCTGATCTACAACATCCCGTCGATCCTCTGCCGTTACTTCTTGACCTACCTCGGCTTCAACATGGGCACCAACTTCATCTCCGAGATGTACGAGGGCGGCCTCATGAAGCTCATCACCAAGGCCACCTCCACGATCGGCCTCGTGATGATCGGCGCCATGACCGCGGCGAACGTCAAGTTCAACACGATCCTGTCCATCCCGGTTCAGGATTCTGACCCGGTCATGATCCAGACCTACCTCGATTCCATCTTCAAGGGCCTCGTGCCCCTGGTCCTCACGCTCGTCGTCCTGTGGCTCCTGCGCAAGAAGAACGTCAACGTCAACATCATCCTGGTTGGCGTCATGGTTCTCGCGCTCGTCCTCGGCCTCGTGGGCATCGTGTAAGGCGGCTTCAGGGATATCCGAAGCTTGTTCAAGGTAATTCCCGGCGGCACGCGTTCGAGCGCTTTCGACGTGTGCCGTCCTATTAGAAGGGGAAACAATATGCGCTACACGCACCTCAAGAACTCTGACGTCGACGTCTCCCAGCTTGCGGTGGGCACCTGGGCGGTCGGCGGCGACTCCTTTGGTGAGAACGATGACGACGCCAGCATGTCCGCCATCCGCACCATGCTCGATCACGGCGTCAACCTCATCGACACCGCGCCGTGCTATGGCAACGGCACGTCCGAGAAGGTCGTCGGCAACGCGCTCAGGGGCGTCGACAGAGAGAGCTACCTGCTCTCGACCAAGGTTGGCCTAATCACCAGCGCCGCCGGCTATGACCGCGACTCTTCGTTCAAGAACATCATGAGGGAGGTCGAGAGCTCGCTGCGCAACCTCCGCACCGACTACATCGACTTCTACTTCGTGCACTGGCCCGACGCCAAGACCCCGTTCTCCGAGACGATGTGCGCCCTCCAGCTCCTCAAGGAGCAAGGCAAGATTCGCCACATCGGCGTCTCCAACTTCACGACCGAGATGATCGAGGAGTGCGAGAAGGTCGCTCAGATCGACGTCCAGCAGCCGCCCTACTCTATGGTTGACCGCTCCTCCGAGGACCTCATCAAGTGGGGCTACGAGCGTGGCATCGACTCCTTCACCTATGGCTCCCTTGGTGCGGGCATCCTGTCGGGCAAGTTCCGCGAGCTGCCGAAGTTCGAGGAGGGTGATGTTCGCGGCGGCTTCTACGACTACTTCCAGGAGCCCAAGTTCTCGCGCGTCCAGGAGCTGCTCAAGGTCATGGACGAGATCGCCGGGGCTCATGACAAGCCCGTGGCACAGGTCGCCGTGAACTGGAGCACCCAGAAGGAGTACGTGGGCACCGCGCTCGTTGGCGTGCGCACGGACGCCCATGCGATTCAGAACTGCGAGACGTTCGAGTGGGAGCTTTCCGCCGATGAGATGGCCAAGCTTGACGCCAAGCTTGACGAGCTGAAGATCGGCTAGCCATGGGCACCGAGGAGAGGAAGTACCCCACTTCCGAGCTTGAAGTGCTTGAGCGTGGAGCTAGGGAGGTCATCGAGCCCAACGGGCTGAAGCTCCTACTGAAGCCCGTGCCGGGAGATGAGCGCGAGCACGTGCTCGATCCGCGCGTCTATGCGCGCGCCCATGCGAAGCTCGCCGCCGGTCCGGCGCCGGCGGGGCCGGTGGACGTGATCGCGTGGCGTTCCGCTCCCAACAAGGAGACCCATGTCGTGAGGGGCGTGGGCGTTGCCAAGAAGACCGTCGTCATGAATTTTGGCGACAGGGGCATTCCCCTGCACGTCTTCACGCCCGAGAGCCACGAGAGCGGTTCTGCCGCGCTCGTGTTCATCCATGGCGGCGGCTTTATGGTTGGCAACATCGGCCAGTACGAGAACTGCCTGCGCGACATCGCGGAGCGAACGGGCTGTGTTGCGGTCTACCCCGAGTACCGCCTGTCTCCCGAAACGATGTTTCCCGGTGGCGTCGAGGACTGCGTGAAGACGCTCGGCTGGCTTGTCGAGCATGCGGATGAGCTGGGTGTTGACGCGACGCGGATCGCCGTGGCTGGCGACTCCGCGGGCGGAAGCCTGACCAACGCCGTCGTCCTCGACGGGTCCCATGTGGACAGGATCAAGCTCGTGGCCGAGCTGTATCCGCTCGTCGACGGCGGCCCCGTTCCGGAGGAATGGTCCTATGACCTCTATGAGATTGTGAACGACCAGAGGATCGAGGCTTTGAGCAGGGTGGATCGCATTCGCAATGCCAATGATGACCTGCCGCTGATGTACACCAACGGCAATGCGGAGGAGATGCTCGACCCGAGGGTGTCTGCCCTGTTCGCGGAGGACGTGAGCGCGTTCCCCCGCACGGTCATCATCTCTTCCGAGTATGACTACCTGCGCTATCAGGATGAGCTGTTCGCGAAGAGGCTGCAGGATGCGGGCGTTGATGTCACCGCGATTCGCTATCGCGGCTGCGACCACGGCTTCTTCGAGATGTACGGCGTGATGCCTCAGGCTGAGGACGTCTGCCGCGTCATCTCCGAGGAGCTTGCGAAGATCTAGAGGTTCGTCGCGGTGGCCTCCTGGACGAGTGACGGTCCGGCGGGATGCTAGGTGCGTCCCGCCGGACCTTTGCGTTGGCGGGCGCGTGTGGGGTTTGCCTCGGCGGTGCCGGATTGACTGGGAGACGCGTTTACCGCCGAGCTTCCAAGCGAGCCCAGCAAGCAAACCGCGAGCTGAGCCCCAAGGGCATCGACAAGGGCGTGGGCGTGGCGCGAGCGCTGGCGTATCTGGGCCGCGAGGGAAATGCGCGCACTTTTGGCTTCGGCGATTCGGGCAACGACCTGGGCATGCTCGCCGCCGTCGAGACGGCTGTTGCCATGGGCAACGCCATGCCCGAGGTCAAGGCGGTCGCCAACTACGTGACCGACGACGTCGCACACGACGGTACCGTCACCGCCATGCGCCACTTTGGGTTGATCTAGCGGGAACCGTCCAATTACCGTTCACCCGCGGCGGGCGGCTCAAATCGGCTCGCCCTGCAAAATCGTTTTGCCGCTGGAGGGTGTGCTCAAAAACGCTAAAGCGTTTATGCCGTTCGCCGAGAAGATAAAAACCGCAGCTCACGCCTTGATAAACGTAGGTAAAGTGTTTAGCAGTTTAACGCCCATGTGCAAGCGAAAGGAATCAGGCAGATGGCAATCAAGGTGTTCGCTGACGGTGCAAACCTCGAGGGCATGCTCGACATGTACGAGAACGGCAACGTTCAGGGCTTCACAACCAACCCGTCCCTTATGAAGAAGGGCGGCGTGACGGATTACCGCGCATTTGCCAAGGAGGTCCTGGCCCACATCACCGATGTGTCCGTTTCGTTTGAGGTTTTTGCCGACGACGTAGAGACCATGGAGGTCGAGGCACGCGAGATCGCTACCTGGGCCGAGAACGTCTACGTCAAGATTCCGTGCGTGACCACTAAGGGCGAGTCCACCGCCGAGCTGGTGCGCAAGCTTTCCGCCGACGGCATTAAGGTCAACGTCACCACCATCTTCACGCCCGCGCAGGTCGACGAGATGGTCGAGGCCGTTGACGCCGAGACGCCGTCGATCATCTCGCTCTTTGCCGGCCGTATCGCCGACACCGGCGTCGATCCCATTCCGTTTACGACGGAGTCGGTCAAGAAGGCCGCCGCCAAGCCAAACTGCGAGGTCCTGTGGGCGTCCACGCGCGAGCTCATCAACATTTACCAGGCCGAGGCCTGCGGTTGCCAGATCATCACGGTGCCCAACAGTATCCTGGCCAAGCGCAAGAACATCGGACGTGACCCGTACGAGGTCTCGCTCGATACCGTGCGCGGATTTGCCAAGGATATCGCCGCTCTGGGCTTCCATATCCTGCCGTAAGCAAGGGTACCCCCTGCGGCGACGTGCAAAATCGCGAATATTCAGCACGGTAAAGGCTTTTACCAGCTGGTTGAAGCACGGAACGGCCCCCGTTTTGGCTCTAATTGACGCTAAAACGGGGGCCGTTTTTGCTTTTATGGCTCTCTGAGGCACCGCGGGGCTATCGAGAGATGCTGAATATTCGCGATTTTGCACGTCGCCAAGAGGGGGAAGTCGGGCCCTACTCTGACCACTCGGACGTACTCTTACCCGAACCCGCTGCTTCATGGGACGGCATGTCATGCGTCTGAGCTGCGGTTTTCATGCAGCGGGTAGTCGGATTGCTGCTGAGTTGCTCGAACCTACTCGAACCCACTCTGTCCGAGCGGGGCCCAAGTGGCAAGGGGCTATTAGGGGACTGAAGAGCTATAGGGAGCTCGAGGAGATGGCATCGGCTCCCGAGCGCATGACTTCCCCCAGCATCCTGATTCCTCGGTCAAGTTCGATCTGCTTTTCGAAGTAGTCGGCGTGCTCAAGGAAGCGCTCGCGCAGGGTGCGCAGGCCTGCTGCCTTTTCCGACCTCGCGTCCGCATCGCTGACGATTCTATCGAAGCAGAGTACGAGTGCGGTGAAGTCGTGGATGACGGGGAAGCGCTTTGTAAGGGCGACGAGCTCCTGGTCGATTCTGAGCTCCTCCCGCGCGGCCGTCGCGATGGAGCCGACGGGCTTCTGTAGGCGCTGCCCGATCGTGTTCAGAACGTTGCCGTTATGAGCGGCCGCGTTGCGCAGGGCCTTCACGGGGAACAGGAGCTGCTTGACGGATTCGGCCTCCTGGCTGCGTTCCCTCCTGAGGTCGTAGAAGTAGAACTTGTAAAGCGCGATGATTCCCCCGAAGGAGACGAGTTCCAGGTAGTTCCAGACGTACATGTCCTCGCGTCTGCCATACTTATTCGCGAGGTTCCGGGTGTAGTTCGAGTCTCCGAGGTACGAGACGCTGCGCTCAAGGTGCTCCGGGTCTATCCCCAAAGTCTGGTTCTCGGCGATGTGGAGCATCTCGAGGAAGAGCGTCGCTCGCTCGCTGCCGCCCACTCCATCTAGCCGGTCGGCGATGGCTTTCATCTTCTCGACGGCTGTTTCTGACCCGCTTGGATCGAACCGCTCCTCCAGCATCCTCTCCTTACGCACCCTCTCGTGGGCGAAGAGGAGGTCGAGGATCTCCTTCCCGTCGGCGCCGTCGTCCATCATCGTCCGGTTTAGATGGACCTTCATGTAGTGCTCGATGTCAAGCGTCATCGAGAGGATGTGCTCGCGGAGGTGGTGGTCGAGTCTGGTGAGCTCGGCGAGGTAGGCGAAGTCTAGGTTGACGTAGCGTCCGTAGCCCTCTGACGCGGAGCTACGATACGTTGAGAAGCACTTCGCAAACGCCTTGACCTTGAAAAAGAAGTTTTTGTCGCGGAGGAACGCAACCGCATCCTCGGGGCTCATTATGTCGAAGCGGACGCCCCGCTCTGCGAGGTGGGCGACCTGTTGTTCTGCCGGGATGAGCGGGCGCTCCTTCATAGTCGAGCCTCCAAAACGAAAAATGCGGCTGTAGGTACAGGTACCCGCAGCCGCTAAAAGCACGAAGGCTTTTCACACTGCGGACAGTATACCCCACTTTGTCGAAGGGGCAAAGAGTGCGGGGAATTCCCGCACTCTTTGCGACACTCCTTGATTGGCAACTTCATCCGAACACCTCCCACATTCATCCGTACATGTACGGATGAATGTGGGAACCCGATACCCTGAGGGCCGGATCGGCCGGCCCCGGGAGATCGGAGGACGGCATGTCCGGAAAGAAGAAAAGGGGCTCCGCAAGGGCGGTCCCGAGGGCCTACGGAAGGCTCACGAGGCACGAGCGGGACACGGTCCAGAGGATGCTGGAGCGCAGGGCATCGTGCAGGGAGATCGCGAGGGAGCTGGGCAGGTCGCCCTCGACGGTGAGCGCCGAGGTGGCGTCGCACAGGTTCGTGACGGCGCCGAAGGCCAGGCGCGGCGAGCGCGTGGACGCCTCCGCCGACCTGTCGGCGGCCTGCCCGCGCCTGGCCGCGTGGCCGCGCTGCTGCAACGGGTGCGGGCGGTACCGCGCGATCGGCTGCAAGCGCCGCCCGCACGTCTTCTACGAGGCCCGGGCCGCGCAGCTGTGCGCCGACTCGGTTCTCGTCTCGTCCAGGCGCGGGATAGACGCCGACGAGCCCGCCGCGGCCGAGGGCCGTGCTCACCGACAACGGCGCCGAGTTCTCCGACGAGGGCGCGATCGCCGCGCTCGTCGGAGAGGGGCCCGGCGAGACGAGGCTGTTCTACTGCGACCCCGGGCGCAGCGACCAGAAGGGCGCCTGCGAGCGCAACCACGTCGAGATCAGGAAGCTGCTGCCCAAGGGCCGCGGCCTCAGGTTCGACCGGCTGGCCCCGGCGGACCTGTCGCTGGCGATGTCGCACGTGAACTCCGAGCCCCGCGGCGCGCTCGGCTTCGCGACGCCCGCCCGCGCCTTCCGGGCGATGCTCGGCGGCGACGCGGAGGCGCTGCTGGAGGCGTACGGCATCGAGGACGTGCCCATCGACGAGCTCGACCTGACGCCGGGGCTCATCGCGCGGGCGCGCGAGGAAAGGGGCGATGCCCCGCTGTCCTAGCCTGAGGGAAAACGGAATAGACGGAACCGACCGTTCGGCTGAGTCTGGGAAGAGGCGCCGGGCGGCGGGCGGAGCATGGCCACCGGACCCATCGAAACACATCTCCACCGTTCCTTCAACTGGGAAAACGGCGCCCCCGGGCCCCGGGAGGGGCAGCGGGGGCGTTCGGCTAGGTGCGGGAACGGCCTATTTGCTCAATGTGTTCGGCTGAGATCGGAAATCAACCTTTGCGACACTCGCCGCGAAGAGGGGGACGTTCGCTTTGGCGGTCTACTTCCCCTGCACCATGGTGAGCGAGATCTTCTTGCGGTCGCGATCGACCTTTTCTACCCACACCTTGACCGTGTCGCCGACGCACACCACGTCGCTCGGGTGTTTGACAAAGCGGTTGGCCAGCTTGGAGATGTGCACGAGGCCGTCCTGGTGCACGCCCACGTCGACGAACGCGCCAAAGTCGACGACGTTGCGCACCGTGCCCTTGAGTTCCATGCCGGGCTCCAAGTCGTCGATGGAAAGCGCCGAGCGGCTAAAGACCACCTCGGGCGCGTCGTCGCGCGGGTCGCGGCCGGGCTTCTTGAGCTCGTTGACAATGTCGATGAGCGTCAGGGTGCCGCAGTCCAGGTCGCTTGCCAGCGCCGAGATGCTGCCCAGGCGGCGCTCGATGTCGGGCACGCCGCCGCGGCTGAGCTCGCTTGCCGCAACGCCGGCGCGCTCCAGGACGGCCGTGGCCACCTCGTAGCTTTCGGGGTGGACGCTTGTCGCGTCGAGCGGGTTCTTGCCGCCGCTGATGCGCAGGAAACCTGCGGCGTTGAGGTACGCCTTGGGTCCCAGCTTGGGGACCTTCTTGAGCTGGCGGCGATCGGTAAAGGCGCCGTTTTCCTCGCGGTAGGCCACGATGTTCTTGGCCACGCTCGGCGTAATGCCCGATACGTATCCCAGCAGGCTCGCGCTCGCGGTGTTGACGTCGACGCCCACACGGTTGACGACGTCTTCCACCACGTGGCCCAGGGTGCGCGAAAGCTCGGCCTGGTCAAGGTCGTGCTGGTACTGGCCAACGCCGATGGACTGGGGCGGAATCTTGACGAGCTCTGCCAGCGGGTCTTGCAGACGGCGGCCCAGGCTCATGGCGCCACGTACGGTGACGTCCAGGTCGGGATATTCCTGGCTGGCGAGCTCGGAGGCGGAGTACACCGACGCGCCGGCCTCGTTGACGATGGTGTAGCGAAGGCTGGGCGCCTGCTCGGAGATGAACTCCGAGACGACTTCCTCGGTCTCGCGGCTGGCGGTGCCGTTGCCGATGACGATGGTGTTGACGCCGTCCTTCTTGACGAGGCGGGCGAGCTCGCGCTTGGTGCCGGCGACGTCGTGGCGCGGCTTGGTGGGGTAGACCACGCCGTGGTCGAGTAGCTTGCCGGTCTCGTCCATGACGGCGACCTTGCAGCCGGTGCGGTAGCCCGGGTCGAGCGCGAGCACGCGGGCGCCGCGGACGGGGCGTGCCGAGAGCAGGCCTTCGAGATTCTTGGCAAAGACGTTGATGGCCTCGGTCTGCGCGCGAACGGTGAGCTTGGCGCGGGCCTCGCGCTCCAGCGAGGGGGCCATGAGGCGCTTGTAGCCATCAGCGATGGCGGCATCGAAGATGGGGGCAAACACGCCCTGGCGTCGGGACCAACGGCTGCCGAGGCGTGCCGTGGCGGCGGCGCCGTCGACGTTCACGCGCACGCGGAGCTTGCCCTCGCGCTCACCGCGGTCGATAGCCAGCACGCGGTGGTTAGGTATGCGGCGCAGCGGCTCGTCAAAGTTGTAGTAAGGCTCGTAGGGAGTCTTCTCGGCGGGGTCGGTGGCCTCGACGACGATGTCGGCGGTGTTTTGCGTAAAGGAGCGCAGGTCGGCGACGTTCTCGGGGTCCTCGGCTACCGTCTCGGCCACGATGTCGGCGGCGCCGGCAAGCGCCTTCTCGGGCGTGTCGAAGCCGGCCTCCTCATTGACGTAGGCCGCGGCGGCGTCGAGCGCGCTGCCCTTGGCTGAGGCCTGCATGATGATCATGTTGGCGAGCGGCTCCAGACCGGCTTCGCGGGCCTTCTGCGCGCGGGTCATGCGCCTTTTGCGGTAGGGCTTGTAGAGGTCCTCGACACGCTGGAGCTGCGTGGCCTCGCGAATCTGCTGCTCGAGTTCGGGCGTGAGTTTGCCCTGGGCGTCGATGAGCAGGATGACGTCCTCTTTGCGCTGCTCAAGATTGCGCAGGTAGGACAGGCGCTCGTCGAGGGCGCGCAGGGCGACGTCATCCATGCCGCCCGTGGCCTCCTTGCGATAGCGCGAGATAAAGGGGATGGTGTTGCCCTCGTCGATGAGCTTGACGGCCGCTTCGATGTTGGCGGCCTTAAGGTTGAGCTCGCGGGCGAGCTGGGCGATAAGATCCATGGAACTCCTTGCGTTTAAGGTACGTTTGCAGCACAGGGCTACCAAGGATACCACCCGCCACTTCGCCCAAAAAAGACTGTTTTGGCGTGGAACCACGAAAGCGGCCTATCTACTACGTTTGAACCGTGTGGGTCGACCATCCCCCGGTTTTCCGAAAATTGGCAAGCCGTTTACCTGCGGTTTTTATTTCGCGAAATTCGGTATGGTTGAGGGTGGTCGGTTAAACGTAGTAGATAGACCCATTTCGTGGCGAACGAACCAAGCTGAGGCGCAAAATAGCCCTCGCTCCAGAAAAATCATTGGCAACGTAGCAAAATGCCCCGCGGGCAGGAGGCTGCTCGCGGGGCAATGAAGAGGGACTTGTCGGTGGCGGACCGAGGGGCGCGCATGGGGCTCAGCGTGCCCCGGCCCGCGCTCGAGGCATTACAGCTCGACGAGCTGGCCGGTCTCGGCGGCCTCCTTGATGGCGTTAAGCAGCGTGAGCGTCTTGACGTTATCGGCCGGCGTCACGACGGGCTCGACCTCGCGGCGGACGACCTTCACAAAGTGCTTGAGCTGCATCTTGTGGGGAAGCGCCGGGTCGACGGCCGGAATCTCCATCTGCAGCGGCTTGTGCCAGTTGGAGGCGCCGTCGTAGGAGAACTGGTGCAGGCGGGGCAGCGACAGGGCGCCCTTGGTGCCGCCGATGAAGTAGGCATCGGCGTCGAAGGGACGATACTGCGGGTCCTCGCGAGCGGTCGCCTCCCAGTTCCAGGGGCTGGCGGTGGCGTCGGAGATGGTCATGCTCGCGAGCGCGCCATCGGCAAAGCGGACGTTGACCACGGCGGAGTCCTCGGTCTCAAAACCGCGGGCGGCGCTGGACTGCATGCCCTGGACGGCAACGGGCTCGCCCAGCAGGTAGCGGAGCAGGTCGACGTCGTGGACCAGGTTGACCAGGATCGGGCCGGCACCCTTCTTACGGCGCCACTCGACATCGAAGTACTCGTCGTTCTTATAGATCATGTAGTGGAAGCTCGACACGGTGAGCTTGCCCAGCTCGCCGGACTCGATGATCTCCTTGGCCTTGTTCACGAACGGGTTGTGGCGACGGTGCTGACCCACGAGCACGGGCACGCCGGCGGTCTCGGCCTCGGCGGCGAAGGCCTGGGCATCTTCGAGATCGTTGGAGATCGGCTTTTCGACCAACGGCACGATGTTGCGCTTGATGGCCTCGCGGGCAACGCCTAGGTGCAGGTCGTTGGGGGTGGCGATGATGACGGCCTCGGGCTTGACCTCGTCCATCATCTGGGCGGGATCGGTAAAGAACGGCACGCCGGCGGCCTCGGCCGTGGCGCGGGCGCCCTCAAAGGCGTCGGCGATGGCGACGAGCTCGGCCTCGGGCTCCTCGGTGACAAAGCGGATGTGGTTGCGGCCCATGGCGCCGGCGCCGATGACGGCAATGCGGACGGGGTTGAGCTCAGACATTTCGACTCCTAAATACTGGTGGCGGTGGAATGTGACAAAGGGACAGTCCCTTTGTCGCATCGGTAAAACTAGGCGGACTTCTTCTTGCTGTCGGAGACCATCATGTAGACGGTGAGCACGACGGCGATGGCGGCGATCACAATGGCGCCGTAGAAGGACTGCTGGTAGGCGGCGCTGCCGGCCTCGGCGTGATACAGCACGGCGGTGATGGGCTGGCTGATCCAGGTAGAAGCGGCGTAGCCCAAAAACATGATGCCGTAGTTGACGCCGATGTTGCTGGTGCCAAAGGCGCCACCGGTGAGCGGCGGGTAGATGACGAGCAGGGCGCCAAAGCTAAAGCCGAGCAGGGCGAGTGCCACGAAGAACATAGTCTGCGTAAAGCTCATCGACATGATGACGAGCGCGACGATGGTGACGATAAGGCTGATGAGCAGCGACTTGTAGGCGCCGAGCTTGTCGATGATCTGGCCAAAGGACAGACGGCCGACCAGATTGGCGCAGGTGTTGACGGAGACCACCACACCGCCGAGGGCGACGGCCGCGGCGCTCGTGGGGTCGGCGAAGAGCTGGACGGCGGCGATGGAGGCAACCTTGCCCACGAGCAGGGTGCCCGCGGTGGCGGCAAAGGCGAAGGTGACGATGAGGACCCAGAAGCGCGGGGTCTTGACCATCTCGCCCGGGGTGAGGTCGCCGAAGGTGCCGGCATGCGCGCCGCCCTTGGGGGCCTCGAAGCCTTCGGGCAGCCAGCCGGCCTCGGGGGCCTTCAGGAACAGGGCGGAGGCGGCGATCGTCACAAAGAAGATGACGCCGAGTGCCTTGAGCGCGCCAAAGATGCCAAGGCTCGGGATGAGCAGCGAGGCGAGCACCGGGGACAGCACGGCGGGGCCGGCGGTCGAAGCGGCCAGGGTGATGCCGGAGGCGAGGCCCTTCTTGTCGATGAACCACTTTTGGCCCGTGGTGAGCGCGGGGTTGTAGCCCAGGCCGTTGCCGATGGCGGCGACGAGTGAGAACCACAGGTAGAACTGCCACGGCTCGGTGACGGTGCCGGACATGAACCAGCCAAGGCCGTAGCACACGGCGGCGGCGATCACGACGTTGCGCGGGCCGATCTTATCGGAGATGCGGCCGGCGAAGATGCCTGTCACGGCCATGATGGTCTGAAAGACCGGGAAAGCCCAGGTAAGAGCGCTGGACCACTCGGGGTAGACGGCGAGCAGGTTCTTGCTCACAACGGAATACAGAGCGATGGAGCTGATGAAGAACATGGTGACGCACGCGGCGGAAAGCACGACGGCGCGACCCTTGCTGGAGTTGGTGGAAGCCATTGGACTCTTTCTAATCGATACGGGGGAGGGGCGGGCGCGTCCGCGAGACCTCCCTGTCGGGTTGGTTTACTGGTCAGTCGGCTTTGCGACGCCGGACTCGTCGGACCAAAGCTCGACACCCTTGTTCTTGAGGTAGTTGTCGGCAAAGGCTCGGCGGCCGCCGGGCTTGGCGGTGAGGTCGCCCATCATATTGGAGAAGCCGCCGTCGACCTTGATGGCGTCGCCAGTGGTAAAGTCCGAGCGCTTGGATGCCAGGAACATGACGGCGTTGGCGATATCGCTGACCTCGCCGATGCGGCGCGTGGCGATGAGGCGGCTGCGGCTCTTCTCGACCTCGGGGTCGGCGTAAAAGCTCGCCGACATGGGGGTCTTGACAAAGCACGGCTCGACGCAGTTGGAGCGCACGCCGTAGGGGCCCCACTCGGCAGCCAGCATCTTGGACATCATGTTGACACCGGCCTTGGTGGAGCTGTACACGCCCGAGAACGTCTCGGGGGAGTGGCTGGCAACGGTCGAGATGTGCACCAAGCGGCCCTGGCCGGCCTTGATCATCTCGCGACCAAAGCGCTGCGAGGTGATGAAGTAGCCGGTAAGGTTGACGTTGATGACCTCGTTCCAGTCGGAGAGGGGCAGGTCTTCCATGGCTGCGAAGCGCAGGATGCCGGCGGTGTTGACGAGGACATCGACGCGGCCGAAGTCGGCGATGGTGGCGTCAACGGCGGCCTGAACCTCGGCCTCGTCGGTGGCGTTCATCTTGTAGCCCTCGGCGTGGATGCCAAACTCTGCGGCGAGGTCGGCGGCTGCGGCCTTGACCTTCTCCTCGTCCAGGTCGAGCAGGACGACGTTGGCGCCGTTGCGGGCGAACTCGCGGCAAATCTCGACGCCCATGCCGCCGAGTGCGCCGGTCACGGCGCAGACATCGCCCTCGAGCTTAAGCCAATTGCTCATAGGAACTTCCCTTCTTGTGCCTCCCAGTGGGTCGCTCCCATTAACCGACCCACGTGGTTTTCGCTGGTTATCGTATGCTTTGCATTTGCGCAGGTGAATTGCATATTTGTTAGAATGGCGTTAACCATAGGTTTATACTGTGCGATGCAGTTTATTCTCAATTGAGCGCATGACCTGCGAAAACAACCTCCTGTGGCACCATGTGGCCACGGGCGCGAAAACGGGAGATTGACGTGTACGATCGACGACTTGAGGCCATATCGGCCGCTGCGGAGCTGGGAAGCTTCTCGCGTGCGGCGGCACAATTGCGCGTGTCGACTCCGGCGCTCGTCAAGCAGGTGTCGGGCTTCGAGGCCGAGTTCGGCATCACGCTGTTCGAACGCTCGCACTCGGGCGTCAAAGTGACGCCGGCCGGCGCACTGCTGGTGGACGACGCGCGCTCGATCATGCGGCAGTCCGAGGACGCGCTGCGCCGTGCCCGACGCGCGGCGGGCGATGGCGGTGCCGTGCGCCTGGGCGTGTCGATGATGTGCCCGGGGCGCCAAACGCTGTCGATGTGGTCGGGCATCCACGATCTGGAACCGTCGCTGCGATTTGAAATCGTGCCGGTAAGCGATCTCTACGACGAGCGCGAGACCGTCATGCGTAGCTTGGGCCGCGAGGTCGATGTGGTGCAATCGAGTTTTTCTACCCCACGCTGGGGTGATGCCTGCCAAAAGCTCCGCATTGTCAACGTGCCGTTTTATATCGATGTGCCGCGCACAAGCCCACTCGCGCGCAAGACGCGTATCACGGTTGCCGACTTGGAGGGTATGCGTTTGCGCGTACTGCGCCACGGCAACGATGCCATGGACAGCCTGCGCATCGACCTGTTGGCCGACGGCGGCGTGGACGTGATCGATGTGGATAGTTTCGACTTTGCGCTCTTTAACGAGGCGGAGGAAAAGGGCGATGCGGTGCTCACCTGCGGAGCGTGGTCGGGCGTGCACCCGGCCTTTGTGGGCGTACCGTTTCTATGCGGTCGCGAGGTGCCGGTCTATTTGCACTACCCGCTCGAGCCCACCCTCCAAGTCCAAAAATTCGTCAACGCCATGGCCCAACTCCTCAAGTAGCTCATTTGGCGCGGGTAGTCTTTTTGGGACGGGGCTTTTTTAGCTACTTTCGCCGCCCTGCCTGCGCACCCTCAAAGTAGTCAAAAAGCCCCGTCCCAAAAAGACTAACAAAACGAGGCCCTGGCCAAACGGCCAGGGCCTCACTAACCTTTATTCCGTTTTAAACAACGGGCTGATTGCGCGCAGGAGGGTGCCCCGGGGCGGCGGGGTATTTCCTCCGCGCGCAGTTTCGCAGCGAAGCGAGAATGTTTGAGCACGGAGGAATTACCCCGACGCCCCGGGGCACCCTCCGTCAGTAACCGTTCCTACTCCAGCTCAAACGCTCCCGTGTACAGCTGGTAGTAATATCCGCGCTTGGCGATTAGCTCGTCGTGGTTGCCGCGCTCGATGATGCGGCCGTGATCCAGACAGATGATCGCGTCGGAGTTGCGCACGGTGGAAAGGCGGTGCGCGATGACAAACGTCGTGCGGCCCTCCATGAGCTTGTCCATGCCCGCCTGCACGATGGCTTCGGTGCGGGTGTCGATGGAGCTCGTGGCCTCGTCCAGAATCATTGCCGGCGGATCGGCGACGGCGGCGCGCGCGATCGAAATCAGCTGGCGCTGGCCCTGCGACAGCTGGGCGCCGTTGCCGGTGAGCATGGTGTCATAGCCGTCGGGGAGGCGGGTGATAAAGTCGTCCGCGCCCGCGAGCTTTGCCGCCGCGATGCACTCCTCGTCGGTGGCATCCAGGTTGCCGTAGCGGATGTTATCCATCACGGTGCCGGTGAACAGGTTCACGTCCTGCAGCACGACGCCCAGCGAGCGGCGCAGATCGGCCTTGCGGATCTTATTGACGTTGATGCCGTCGTAGCGAATCTTGCCGTCGGCAATGTCATAGAAGCGGTTGATGAGGTTGGTGATGGTCGTCTTGCCGGCACCGGTGGCGCCGACAAACGCGACCTTCTGGCCCGGCTTGGCAAACACGGACACGCCGTGCAGCACCTCGTGGTCGGGCGTGTAGCCAAAGTCGACGTTGTCCATGACCAGGTCGCCGCGCAGCGGCACGTACTCGATCTCGCCGGTTGCGCGGTGCGGATGTTTCCATGCCCACATGCCGGTGTGGTGGTCAGCCTCCTCGAACTGCCAGGTCTCGGGGTTCACCTGCGCGTTGACGAGCGTCACGTAGCCTTCGTCGGCTTCGGGCTCCTCGTCGATGAGCTCAAAGATGCGGTCGGCGCCGGCGAGGCCCATGACCACGGCGTTGATCTGCTGCGAGATCTGGCCGATCTGTCCGCAGAACTGCTTGGTCATGTTGAGGAACGGCACCACGACGGCGATGGACAGCGCCATGCCCGAGATGCTCAGGTTGGGCACGCCCAGCGCCAGGAAAATGCCGCCCGCCAGTGCGACCAGCACGTAGAGCAGGTTGCCCAGGTTCATAAGGATGGGCATGAGGATGTTGGCGTACATGTTGGCCTTCTGGGAGACCTCGAAGAGCTTTTCGTTGCGCTCGTCAAAATCGGCCTCGGCGGCAGACTCGTGGCAGAACGCCTTGACGACCTTCTGGCCGTTCATGACCTCCTCGATATGGCCCTCGACCACGCCGAGCTCGGTCTGCTGCGCAATGAAGAAGCGCGCGGAGTTGGAGCCGAGCAGCTTGGTCATAAAGGTCATAAAGGCGACGCCGGCGATGATGACCAGGCACATCCACACGCTGTAGTACAGCATGATAAAGAACACCGTGACGATGATGATGATCGTCATGAGCAGGTTGGGCAGCGACTGGCTGATCATCTGACGCAGCGTGTCGATGTCGTTGGTGTAGTGGCTCATGATATCGCCGCGCTGGTGCGTGTCGAAGTAGCGGATCGGCAGGTCCTGCATGCGGTTGAACATCATCTCGCGCAGCTTCTCGAGCGAGCCCTGCGTGACGATAGCCATGGCGCGGTTCCAGAAGAGCGAGGACAGGACGCCGACGCCGTAGATGCAGGCGAGGGTGGTCACGAGCTGTGCGATCTTGGGCTGCGCGGCTTCCCAATCGCCCGACTGCCACGATTCGCCAATAATTTGCAGGGCGCTCTGCAGGAAGGTCGCGCCGATGGAGTTGATGATGGCGCAGAGCACCACGCCGGCGACGACGAGGGGCAAAAGCACGGGATAGAAGCCAAAGAGCGTCTTGATGAGGCGCGACATGGTGCCGCCCTTGCGGTTGAGCGCGCGCTCGGCGGTCGTTGCCTTACTCATGGGCCTCGCCTCCTTCCTGGGTCTGAGCTTGCGTTGCGGTCATGTCGGTGTTGTCTGCCGCCGTGTTCGCGTCGCCAGAGACGTCGTCGGCGTCTTGCGTACCTTCGGCAGACATCTTGTTTTGCGAGGTAAAGGTCTCTCGGTAGATCTCGCTCGTCTTGAGCAGCTCTTCGTGGTTGCCGATCTGTGCGATACGGCCGCCCTCCATGACAATGATGCGGTCTGCGTCCTGCACGGAGCTGATGCGCTGGGCGATGATGAGCTTGGTCGTGTTGGGCAGATAACTTGCCAGACCTGCGCGAATCTTGGCGTCAGTCTTGGTGTCGACGGCGCTGGTGGAGTCGTCCAGGATCAAGATCTTGGGGCGACGCAGCAGGGCGCGTGCAATGCACAGGCGCTGCTTCTGACCGCCCGAAACATTAGAGCCGCCCTGTTCGATCCAGGTGTCGTAGCCCTTGGGGAAACCGTCGACAAACTCGTCGGCGCAGGCCAGATGCGCCGCCTCGCGGACTTCCTCGTCGGTGGCGTTCGGGTCGCCCCAACGCAGGTTCTCGGCGACGGTGCCGCTAAACAGCACGTTTTTCTGCAGCACCATGGCGACCTGGTGACGCAGCGCGTCCAGGTCGTAGTCGCGCACGTCCACGCCGCCCACGCGCACAGCGCCTTCGGTGGTGTCGTACAGGCGGGCGATGAGGTTAACGAGCGTGGACTTGGCCGAGCCGGTGCCGCCGATGATGCCGATGGTCTCGCCGCTCGTAATGTGCAGGTCGATATCGTCGAGCGCCTGGCGCTTCGCATGCTTGGAATACTTAAAGCTCACGTGGTCAAAGTCGATGGAACCGTCGGCAACCTCGAGCACGGGCTCGGCGGGATCGGCGATCGTGGGCTCGGCGGCCAGCACCTCGGCAATGCGGTGTGCCGATTCGTCGGCCATGGTCACCATGACAAAGATCATCGACAGCTGCATCAGGCTCATGAGAATCTGGAAACCATAGGTAAAGGTCGAGGAGAGCTGGCCCACGTCGAACAGCGTGCCCTGGCTCGTGATGATGAGCTTGGAGCCCAGGTAGATGATGACGACAAACGCGCCGTTGACGCAGATGTTCATCATGGGGTTGTTAAAGGCGAGCAGCTTCTCGGCGCGGGTGAAGTCCATCTGGACGTCGCGCGCGGCGGTCGCGAACTTCTCCTTCTCAAAGTCTTCGCGCACATAGCTCTTGACCACGCGCATGCCGGTGACGTTTTCCTCGACGGACTCGTTAAGGGCATCGTACTTGTGGAACACGCGCGAGAAGATGGGGCGCACCTTAAAGATGATAAAGAACAGCCCAAAGCCCAGCAGCGGAATGATGACCAGGTAGACCATGGCAACGCTGCCGCCCATGATAAACGCCATGGTAAAGGCGAAGATCAATACCAGCGGCGCGCGCACGGCGATACGGATGATCATCATAAAGGCCTGCTGCACGTTGTTGATATCGGTGGTCAGACGCGTGACGAGTGAGGAACTCGAGAACTCATCGATGTTGGCAAAGCTGAACGTCTGGATCTTGTAGAACAGGTCGTGACGCAGGTTCTTGGCGAACCCGCAGCTCGCATGGCTGCAGGTGACGCCGGCCGCGGCGCCAAAAGCAAGCGACGTCAGCGCGATGAGCACCAAAAAGCCTGCGGTGGGAAGCATCTCGGCTACGGTGGCGCCGTCTTTGATAGCGTCGATCAGGTTGGCGGTGATGAATGGAATCAGCATCTCGCAGAGCACCTCGCCAAGCACGAGCAACGGCGTGGCAACGGTGACTTTCATATAGTCGCGGATGCTGCCCATGAGGGTTTTAATCATCCAGTTCCTCCCAGGTTACACGGATTTTCTCGAGCATTTCGGCGAGCTGCTCGCGCTCGTCGTGGGTGAGGGCACTAAAGGCCTGCTCTCTAAAGCGAATGCGGGCCGCCTGGTCGATGCGGGCGTTTTCCCGGCCGGTTTCGGTCAGGCGAATGGTGAGTTGCCGTCGATCCTTGGGGTTACGGCTGCGCTCGATGAGGCCGTTGAGCTCGAGCTTGGACAGGATCTCGGAAAGCGATCCCGGCTTGAGGTCAAAGTGCATGCCGAGCTCCTGCTGCGACATCTCGCCGCCGGGTTGCTTGGCCAGCAGGCAGATGATGGGCGCCTTGCCGGACACGCCTCCGCCATGAAAATGCATGTAATGGCCGCAAAAGCCCAGGCCATTGAGGATGCGCTTGGCAAGCTTGTCTTCTGAGCTAACCGCTTCGGGTACATCCGCCGGCTGTGACGGGTCGCCGCCGGGCTCGTGCGAACAAAGGTTAAGAGGTTCATCGCACATGAATTAGTGTTGCTCCTTTCTTTAGTTAGGTAGTGGAATTGTTTTGTGCCTAACCAATTTAGGAGCACGGTAAATAAATGTCAAGGTACCAAACTTATTATGTTCGAGCGGCACTTAGGGACGTTCCTTATGTGCCGGCATTTGGGGACACTCCTTGTGTCGACTAGTCATTTAAGAACGTCCCCAACGACTAACTTCCTCCTTCCCGTAACCTTTCCGCAACAATTCGTCCTCTGCGGTGCCAGCGCCCGTTCACAACGTCCCCTGCGCTACACTTAGTCGCACTGTGGCGCTGCTGCGCCGCGCCCGAAACAAGGGAGACCCTCATGAAGAACACTCAGCTGCTGCTGATCAACGATATGTGCGGCTACGGCAAGGTCGCGCTTTCCGCCATGCTGCCGGTGCTGTCGCACATGGGTTACCGTATCCACAATCTGCCGACGGCACTTGTGTCCGACACGCTCAACTACCCCAAGTTCTACATCCACGACACCACGGAGTACGTGCGTCAGAGTCTTGCCATCTGGGAGGAGCTCGGCTTTGAGTTCGACGCCATCTCGACCGGCTTTATCGTGACCGAGGAAGAGACGCGCATCATCTCGGACTTTTGCCACCGCCGCGCGCAAAAGGGCACCAAGGTGTTCGTTGATCCCATCATGGGCGACAACGGCAAGCTCTATGCCGGTGTGCCCGAGTCGACGATCGGTCTCATGAGGCACCTGCTCGAGTGCGCCGATTATGCGGTTCCCAATTACACCGAGGCCTGTCTGCTCACCGATACGCCTATCGCCGAGCAAATTACGCCCGATGAGGCCCGCGCCCTTGTGAACGCCGTGCGCGAGCTGGGTGCCAAGTCGGTGGTCATTACGAGCGCCGTGGTCAATGGCACGAATGCGGTTATCGGTTACGACCATGTGGCGGGGGAGTACTTTACGATTCCCTTTGAGCTCATTCCGGTCTATTTCCCGGGCACGGGCGACACGTTCTCGGCGGTGCTCGTCGGCCGCGTTATGGCAGGCTGGAGTCTGCAGCGCGCGACGTACGATGCCATGCGTGTGGTGGCTGAGCTTATCGAGCGCAATGCCGACCAAGAGGACAAGTCGGCCGGCCTGCCCATCGAGGCCTGCCTGGACGTGGTCGACCATGAGTAATGCTGGCGAGGGCGGCATCAAGCCTGCGGGCGAGAACAAGCCGCTCGGCGCTCCGCGTGGCAAGCGTCCGCGTATCCGCGTGAGCTGCGTGGACCAGCTGGGTGCGTGCCGCTGCCACCATGGTCACAAGCCGGGCGACGTCTTTGACTTTGACCGAGACCGCGGCAAGATGTGCGCCATGGCCTGCCATGTGGGCTTTCCCTATATCGATATCCTGCGCTATGGCGGAACCGTGCCTGGCAATGAGCCCGGTACGGCAAAGTTCTGCTGCCCCGAGGTCGACACGTTGAACGTCTGGCTTGCCGAGATCGTCGAAGAGTAGGCGAGCGAGGATTTTCTCCCACCGAGATAATGAGCGTGGATTTTCTCCCGTTTTAAGCGCGCTTGAACGCTCAAAGTGGGAGAAAGTCCACGCTCGATTTGTATGCGGGAATCCCGACCTCGCTTACGCCTAGGCCTTATCGTCTATATTCTATATGCGAGTAAGGTCAAATTTCTGCATTTCATCCGATTTAGGCGCTAAAAATCTCTGCATTTCATCGATAATAGTCGATATAAATATCTGCATTTCATTTATCGGGGCGATGGGAGAGCTTATGTTGCGCAGGAAAATCGCTGATGAGCTTGATTGTTGGCAGAGATCCATTGAACGAAAGGCGTTGTTCGTCACGGGTTCTCGCCAAATCGGTAAGAGCTACTCGATTCGCGAGTTCGGTAAGTCAAACTACGCAACCTATATCGAGCTCAATCTCGCGGAAAACCGCCAGGCAAAAGACGTCCTTCTCGGGGCGAGGGATGCTGATGACTTCATCAGCAGGGTGACGCTTCTCACGGGCAAGTCGATAGCGCCGGGCAAAACTCTCGTATTTATCGATGAGGTGCAGGAGGCGCCGGACATCATGACGATGGCCAAGTTCCTTGTCGAGGACGGCCGTTGTCGCTGGGCATTCTCGGGATCCATGCTTGGGACCCAATTCAAGGGCGTCAGGTCTTATCCCGTGGGGTACGTCCATGAGCTCAGGATGTTCCCGCTGGATTTTGAGGAGTTCAGCTGGGCGATTGGGGTGAGCGAAGAGGCGAGGCGCTCGATTCGCGATGCGTGCCGCAACGAGACGCCGGTTCCTGGTTATATTCACGACGCAATGATGGCAAACTTTAGGACCTATATCGTCGTTGGCGGTATGCCGGAGGTCGTGCAGCGATTCCTCGACACGCAGGGTGATCTGGCGTCCGTCCACCAGCTTCAGTCCGAGCTGAACGGGCAATACCGTCGGGATATCTCAAAATACGCGAACGGACGCGCGCTCCAGGTGCAGAGCATCTTCGACCAACTGCCCGTCATGTTGGAGGGCGAGAACAAGCGTTTCGTGCTCAACTCCATAGATCCCAAGGCGCATTACGAGAAATACCAGCGAGATTTTGTCTGGCTTGTCGATGCCGGCGTCGCTCTCAAGACCGACATCGTGACCGAGCCCAAGTCCCCACTGCTTAAGACGGCACGGCCGTCCCAGTTCAAGCTGTACCAGTCCGATACCGGGATGCTGATGGCCCGATATCCCATCGGGGTCGCCCAGGCGGCGTACCTCGACAGCAAGGAGCCCAACCTCGGCGGCGTGTACGAAAACGTGGTGGCTCAGCAGCTGGCTGCCCAAAATCGCCAGCTTTACTACTATCAGACAAAAAAGCGCGGTGAAGTGGACTTTGTGGTTGACGGACCGGATGGAACGGCTGTTCCGATCGAGGTTAAATCGGGCTCCTATTACCATGCACACGCCGCGTTGAACCATGTGCTTGAAACGGCCGAGTATGGCGTAAAGCGTGGGATTGTTTTCTCGAGAGGCAACGTTGAGCGCAACGGCGCTGTTCTCTATCTGCCTCTGTATGCGACTTGGACCCTTCCGGATGTTTTGGGCGACTCCCGTGTCGAGGGGATAAAGCTGGAGGTCAAACCTGTCTAGGAATGTGACAAATGGACAGTCCCTTTGTCACATTGAGCTCGTCGGTGAGTATCGAGCGAGGATTTTCTGCCGTCGAAATATCGAGCGTGGATTATCTCCCGTTTTTGGAGCTATTTCGCGCTCAAAGTGGGAGAAAATCCACGCTCAATTTGTATGCGGGAGATAATCCACGCTCGTTTTATGCCAATGGCGCACCTCGCGAGCTCGCTTGCCTACAGCTGCTTGAGCATAGCGATGCAACCGTCGAGCACGTCGCGGTAGGTGGCATCGAAGTTGCCGGTGTACCAGGGATCGGCCACGTCGCCGGGGCGCTCGGTCCAATCGAGCAAGCGCGTAATCTTGCCGTCGGGGTCGTCGCCAAAGATGCGACGCAGGCCACGCGCGTTCTCGGCATCCATATAGACAATGCGATCCTAGTCGCCATACTCCGCGCGACGCACCTGACGTGCGCGATGTGCGACGATGGGAATTCCGGCCTCGCGTAGCTTGGCAACGGTACCGTGGTGCGGCGGGTTGCCAATCTCCTCAGTTGAGGTCGCTGCGGAATCGATGACAAACTCCGCCTCGCGCCCAGCGCGGCGCACGAGCTCGGTAAACACCGACTCAGCCATCGTCGAGCGGCAGATGTTCCCATGACAGATAAACAGTACGCGTTGCATATGCGGTTTCCTTTCGATCGCCATCATCGAGCTCGAGTATCGCATCTGCGCTTACGCCCTCGCCCGCTTGCGCTCCCAGCGAGCCAACTTAATCGTCACCAGCGTAAGCGCCCAGGCCACAAGCGAGAACGCGGCACCAACCGCGCCAACGTAGGCAATGCCAACGCTGCTCACCACGGCGCCGCCCACTGCGGTGCCAAACGAAATGCCGACGTTAAACGCCATGGGTTCTACCGAGCTCGCGAGTACCATCGATTTGGGATGGCGGCTGCGCGCCACGTCCATAAAGTGCGTGATGCATGACACCGAGAACAGGTACATGAGCAGCGCTAGGCTAAAGACAAAGACCAGCGCGAGCGGCATGGTGTCGCCCACGGCAAACAGCCCGAGTAACGCCGCAGCTTGCAGCACAAACGTCACAAGCAGCGCCTTCATGCCAAAGCGCGCGTCGATCCATCCGCCCAAGATGTTCGAGACCAGGCAGAACACGCCGTAGGCCATAAGCGTGGTGCTTGCCTGAACAGTGCCCATGCCCAGCACCTGCTCAAGATAAGGCGTCACGTAGCCGTAGAACACATAGACCGATCCCACGCCAAACAAAAAGATGAGCATACCGGTGATGATGCTCGGTTCGCGTAGCAGACCCGCCTGCTCGCGGAAGGTAGCGGGTTCGTCGGTCTGTCCGGCGCGCGGCATAAACGCCACGAGCGCTCCGCAGATCAAAACGGCAAAGGTCAGCGTACCGTACATGGCCACGTGCCAGTCGAGCGTGTCGGCCACAAACTTGCCAATCGAGGTCACAAAGACCATCGCCACGGAAAACGCGCCGTACACGACCGAGATGGCAAGCGAAGTTTGCTGCGGGGACAGCAGCTCGGGGATGTACGTCACGCCCACGGCGAGCAGTGCGCCCGAGACGGATCCCAGGACAATGCGCGAGATAAACAGTACCTGGAAGTTGGGCGCCAACGCCATGACCAGATTGCCGAGCACAAAGATAATGCTGTAGCACACGAGCAGCTGGTAACGACGGAAGCGCCCCGTGCTGAGCGCAAGCACCGGCGTCGCGATGGCGTAGACCAGCGCGAACACGCTGATGAGCTGGCCCGCAGTGGCAAGTGATACGCCGAGTTCCGTCGCCAGGTCGCTTTCGATGCCGATGACCACGAACTCGGAGCAGCCGAGCGAGAATCCCAACAGCACGAGCAGCGCCAGGCAGAGCCTGGTGCGCGCGGGGGAGAGCGCGGCGGCGGTTGACTTACTTTTAGGCGTGGTTGCGGCGGTCAAGGTTGTCACTCCAATGTCGCATGAATAAGCGGGATTCAATCCCTGCAACTCTAACAGAATGTGTCAGGTGCCTGCCTCCTTTGTCGCAGGCTGCGCTTGCCTGTATAGTCGCAATACAGGCGAAGATGGTCTCAGGTACATTGCGGGCGACAGGAGATCCCATGGGTATGCACACGACAAAGGTTGTAGTGGGCGAGGGCAAGTTTGCGCTCGAGGCCCAGTTGACGGTGACGCCGCGAGGCATGGCGGTGTACGCCTGCTCGCCGGAGTTTGCGCACCTGGGCGCCACGGCGCAGGCCATTCCTCGCCCCGAGCCCGGCCGTACGGCGACGGTGAGCATCCTGGCCGTTCCGTGCCATCGAGACGAAATTCCGGCGCACGATATTGCGGCGGCGCTGGCCACGCGCTTTGGCGTGCCGGTAGTTGCAAGCACGGGTTTTCATGTGGAGAACGCGACCGCGGACGACTTGCGGCGCATGCTCGATACCACCAAGGAACTCATCGCCGCGCTCGAGGAGGCCGCAGCCCGCATTCTGCGCGCCGGCTGGGATGAGGGCGGCGCAGGCTCCGAGGTCGTGGCGGTCGATGCCGCGACCGGCGAGGCGCTTGGCCCCGTCGACCGCATCGAGGCCCATACCGGCGAGGGAATCCTGCATCAGGCATTTCTGACGCTTCTGGTCGAGGGCCAGGGCGAAGACGCGCGCCTGCTGCTCTGTCGTCGCAGTCCGCTCAAACGCCTGTGGGGCGGGGTGCTGGCCGATGACTGTGCCGGCCATCCGCTCCCCGGGGAAGACGTCGCGGCCGCCACGGCACGTCGCATCAACGAAGAGCTTGGCATCACGCGCGAGCCCGATCAGCTCAAGCACCTCGGACACGTGGTGTACCGCGAGGACCACGGCGACGGCCGCTGCGAGTGCGAATGGTGCGAGGTCTACCTTGCCCATGTTGAGCCGGGCGAGCTGCATATCAACCAAGAGGAGATCTCGGAAGTGCGCCGCGTGGCCCCGTCCGAGCTTAAAGGCTACCTGCAGGGTCACCCCGAGCAGCTGGCCCCCTGGCTCCGCGAGGCTCTGGAGGTCCCCTCCATCCGCGCAGCCCTCGCTATGTGAAAAAAGACAGTCCCTTTGCCACATCCAAACCGTCACAACATTTGATGAAAATCTCGAAAACGAGGAAAAGCGTCGAATGTTGTGACGCTTTTTGTCCAGAGGATCGCTTCTCATCCAAAAATCCCGCTTGACTGTATTGCCACAACACAGCGCAACGTAAGGGGCGTCCGATAACGGGCGCCCCTTTTTAAGTGGCAACGTGGCCGCGAATCCGGAGCGCCCCCAACAAGAAAGGTGGGGAGATGGAAGCGGAAAAGAAGGCGTTTAAGATCACCAAGCGCGAAATTGGCTTTGTGCTGGGTATCGTTGTCTTTTTGCTGGTGAAGTTTCTTCCTTTGGCGGAGCTGAGCTCGACGGTCGAGCTTACGGTCGGCGGTCAGACCTGTCTGGCGTTGACGCTCGCCACGGTGGTGTTCTGGGTGTGTGGCGTGGCACAGCCGGGCTTTGTGGGCCTGCTCTATTGCGCGCTGCTCGTTCTGTTCAAGGTGTGCGTGGACGACACGGGTGCCGCGAGCATCTCGGCGACGGTCGCCTCCACGTTTAGCTCGTGGACCAAAGCCACCATGTGGCTCGTCATCGGCGCCTACCTCATCGCCAGCGCGGTCAAGGAGTCGGGCCTGGGCGAGCGCATCGCCTATGCGTTTATGCTCAAGTTCGTGCGCGATGCCAAGTCGCTCATCATCTCAATCTTCGCGCTCACCTTTGTGCTGTCGCTGCTGATCCCGCATCCGTTCCCCCGCGCCTTCCTCATCCTCGCCGTCGTCTCGGTTATCGCCGAGTCCGCCGGCTACGGTGACGACGACCGCGGCAAGCTCGGCTTCCTCGTGTTTGCCGCTGCCGCCCCGGGCTCCATGTTCTTCCTGACGGGCGACTCCACGCTCAACCCGCTCGTTGCGCAGTACAGCGCCGAGGCCGGCGGCATGAGCCCGTCCTTCGTCGACTGGTTCCTGTACATGAGCGTGCCCATGCTTGTCGCGCTGCTGTGCACCCTGTTCCTGGGCCTCTTCCTCTTTAAGCCCAGCAAGGAGCTCGTCTACGATCGCGAGCAGATCGTGGCCAAGCAGGCCGCGCTCGGCAAGCTCTCCGTCAAGGAGATCCGCACCATCGTGTGGCTTGTCATCGCCATTGCGCTGTGGCTCACCGTCTCGGGCGACTACATCGGCTGGGTCACCCTGGCCATCGGCGTCTGCCTCGCCATGCCCGTCATCGGCGAGGTCCTCACCCCCGCCAGCTGGAATGCTGTCGACATCAAGTCCCTCATGTTCCTGACGGCCGCCATGGCCGTAGGCTCTGTGGGCGGTGCCACCGGCATGAACGCCTGGATCGCCGACGTCGTGCTTCCCAGCTCCGTGCCCGAGAACATCTTCCTGTTCGCTCTGCTTGTCGCCGCGCTCTCCATGATCATCCACATGTTCATGGGCTCGGTCATGGCCGTACTCGGCGTGTGCGTGCCGGCGTTCATCAGCTTCGCGGCCGGCTCCAGCGTGAGCCCGCTCGCCGTGGCACTCATCGTCTTCACGTCCATCAACATCCACTACATCCTGCCGTTCCATAACCTGCCGATCCTTATCGGCGAGGGCAAGGACGCCGGCGGCTACACCTCCAAAGAAGCCATGCGCATGGGCATTCCCCTCACCGCGGTCGTCTTTATCGTCGTGCTGGTCGAGGCCGCCTGGTTCCATCTCTTTGGCCTGATGTAAGCGGCCGAGCGCTTGGGCTGTAAACAGCCGAGTGCTTGAACCGCGAGTTGCCAAGCGCTCCATCTATAAGCGCTGCGGCCCCACTACGTTACCCAGCCCGGCGGCACTCCCGTCGCCGGGCACTCTCCCGAAAGGAGCACGCTATGTCCACTACCGATGCTTCCCAGATCCACGACCTGCGCTCCGCGCTCGACTTTTTGCGTGAGATGCCGGGCCAGCTGCTCGAGACCGACACCCAGGTCGACCCGGACGCCGAGGTCTCGGGCGTCTATCGCCACGTCGGTGCCGGCGGTACCGTTATGCGTCCGACCAAAGAGGGTCCGGCGATGGTCTTCAACAACGTCAAGGGCTTTGACGATGCCAAGGTCTGCATCGGCATGCTTGCCAGCCGCAAGCGCGTTGCCGCCCTGCTCGACCTTGACGAGGAGCACCTGGGCCTCGAGATCGGCAAGCGCTTCGAGAGCTTGATTGCGCCTAAGCAGATCGCCGAGGGCGCGCACGTCGACTGCCAGGAGGTCGTGTACAAGGCGACCGACGAGGGCTTTGACCTGCGCAAGATCGTTCCCGCTCCCACCAACACACCCGTCGACGGCGGCCCCTACATCACCATGGGCCTCGCCTACGGCACGAGCCCCGACGGCTCCCAGTCCGACGTGACCATCCACCGCTTCTCCTGTGTCGACAAGGACAAGCTCGCCATGTGGATCACCCCGGGCAGCCGTCACCTTGGCGCCTTTTTTGACGAGTACTGCCAGCGCGGCGAGGACATGCCCATCTCCATCTCCATCGGCTTGGACCCCGCCGTGTACATGTGCTGCGGCTTCGAGGCTCCCACCACGCCGCTCGGCTTTAACGAGCTGCAGATCGCCGGCGCCCTGCGCGGCCACGCCGTCGAGCTTGCCGACTGCATCACCGTTCCGCAGAAGTGCATTGCCAATGCCGAGTACGTGCTCGAGGGCTACCTCATGCACGACGAGACCATCAACGAGGATGTCAACGGCCACGGCTATGCCATGCCCGAGTTCCCCGGCTACACCGGTGGCGCCAAGGTCTGCCCGGTGATCAAGATCACCGCCGTCACCACACGCGTCAATCCCATCATGGAGAGCTGCATCGGTCCTTCGCACGAGCACGTGTCCATGGCGGGCATCCCCACCGAGGCTTCCATCTACAAGATGGTCGAGACCGCTATCCCGGGCCGCCTGCTCAACGTTCACGCCGCCCCCTGCGGCGGCGGCAAGTTCGTTGCCATCATGCAGTTCAAGAAGTCGAGCAAAAATGACGAGGGCCGTCAGCGCAACGCCGCCATGCTCGCCTTCTCGGCATTCTCCGAGCTCAAGCACGTGATCCTGGTTGACGAAGACGTCAACATCTTCGACATGAGCGACGTGATGTGGGCCATGACCACGCGCTTCCAGGCCGACGTCGACCTCATCACCATCCCCGGCTGCCACTGCCACGTGCTCGACCCGTCCAACGACCCCGCGTTCGATCCTTCGATCCGCGAGCACGGCATCGCCTGCAAGGCCATCTTCGACTGCACGGTTCCGTTCGACCTCAAGAAGAACTTCATCCGCTCGCAGTTCATGGAGATCGACCGTGACAAGTGGGCCAAGGAGATTGCTTTCTAGTAAGTAACCCTACCGAGTAACTAAGTAAGGAGTTGTCATGCCTGAGTCTTCTGTCCGTCCCCGTCGCATTGTCGTTGGCGTATCTGGTGCCAGCGGCGCTGCGCTGGGCCTCGAGTGTCTCAAATGCCTGCGCCAGGCCGGCGCCGAATCGGCGCTTGTCGTCACGCGCGGGGGAGAGATCACCATCGAGCAGGAGCTCGGCATGACGCTCGACGAGTTTGCCACGCATGCCGATGTGGTCTACGACAACAAGAACATCGGCGCCGCCATTGCAAGCGGCACCTATCCGGTCGATGGCATGATCGTGGCGCCCTGCTCCATGAAGACGCTTGCCGGCATCGCGAGTGGTTACAGCGAAAACCTGTTGCTGCGTGCGGCCGACGTGCAGATGAAAGAGCAACGCCGCCTGGTACTCATGGTGCGCGAGACGCCCTTCAGTGCGATCCATGTCGACAACATGGCGCGCCTGGCGCGTGTGCCGGGTGTCATGCTCATGCCGCCCATGCTCACGTTTTACAACGGCCCCGCCACGCTCGACGATGCGGTGCATCACATCGCCGCCAAGGCGCTCGAGGCCGTCGGCGTGTCATGTGCAAACTATAAGCGCTGGTCATAGGCGCATTTAGGGTAGGATACGAGGAGTGTTTGAGCCCGCTGCCCCTGTGGGCGGCGGGCTTTTCGCGTCAAAGGATGTGTCGGGAGGACCTATGCAGACGGGTATGTATGCGATTAGCGAGATGGCGAGCTTGTTTAACGTTTCGCGTCAAACGCTCATCTACTACGACAAGATCGGCCTGTTTAAGCCCGCCGTGGTTAACGAAAAAGGTTACCGTTTCTATTCGCCCACGCAGATCCCGCTCATGCGTCTGATCTGCATGCTGCGCGACCTAGGGCTCGAACTCGACGAGATTGACCGCCTGACCTCGACGTTCGACATTGGCGAGATGACCGATCACCTGCGCTCGCGGGTTCAGGCGCTCGATGGGCAGATTGCCGGGCTCAAAGCCGAGCGTGCGAGCGTGCAGGAGCGACTGAGCTTTTACGACGAGGCGGTTTATTGGCGCGAGCGCGAGGGCAAACCGGAGCTCAAGCAGTTCGAGCGCCGCTTCGTGGTCTTTGAGGAGTTCCCGGCCGATATCGAGCGCGGCCGTTCGATGCTGCACCCCACGCTCATGCGCGCGATTCTGCGCATGCGTGCGCTCACGGGCACGCGCCCCATGCGCGGCTGGGGCGCCATGTTGCGTCGCGAGGCGCTGCATTCCGACGACCCCATCGCCGGTGCCGGCTCCTTTGCCGTGCTGCCGCGCGGTGCCGAGGAGCTGCTGCCGAGCGATCCTGCCGAGCTGGCAGAGATTGGCGTCGAGGTGTTGCCCGAGGGCACATACCTGTGCATGAGCCGCTGGGGCATGCCGTACGAACCCGAGGGCATTCGTGCCATCGTGGCCTGCATGGACGAGCACGCACTCCAGCCCATCGGCGATGCCTTCGATTTTTGCTACCTCGATACCACCAGCTACGACGAGTCCCACCAAGAGGACTTCTGCTGCATCCAAATCCCCGTAGCCCTCCAGATGTGACAAGAGGACAGTCCCTTTGTCACATTCGCGGCGTGGCTGCCGCCTAAACCGTCACAACATTCGATGAAAATCTCGAAAACGAGGAAAAACGTCGAATGTTGTGACGGTTTTCGTGTCCGGCGCGGGTGAGCTTCGGTGCCGTCTGGGGGTATAAGACTAGCGAGTGTTTATTTGCGAGGCCTAAGGGGCGCCCCGTATGGATATCGATAACTTTGAATGGTGGTATAGCGAGGGCGAGGCTCCGGACGAGGAGTGGGACGAGCCCGCGTCGCGTGACGTGTCGAGCGACGAGGACGAGACCGGCAACGATGCCGCTGTCGAGCCTGATGCCGCCTCCGATGCCGCCGAGCCCCTGACCTTTGAGCAGGCTTGGGCCCAAGCCGAGGCCGATGAGGCTAAGGCCGATGCCACGGCCACACTCGGTGAGCCGGCGGACATGTCCATCTCGCCGGCAAAGATCCCGCAGCCGCGTCACACCATCGACCCCGACAGCACGGCATCCTTCAGCATTCTCGACGTGCCCGCGCAAGGCGCCCAGGCGCCTGCGCCCACACATCGCCCCGACCTGGCTCGTGAGGAAGACGCGGGCCGCCGTTCTCCGCTCGGCCCCATCCTCATCGCCTTCATGGCCGGCGTTATCGCCTGCTCGGCAATCGGTAGCGTTTGGAGCCATGTCGAGCAGCAGCGTCAAGACGCCGCCAAGGTCGAGATGTCTGTCGAGCAATCGCTCAGCCGCACGCGCTCGGTACATGTGTCGGTCGAGGTCAAGGACGGCGCGATGTGGGACACCGCGCGTGGCGACAGCCAAATGCTCATCCACATCGTGGGGCGTACGCTCAAAGGGCAGACGATTGACGAGTATCAATACGTCAATTCCGCTGGTGACGGCATCGAGCTCAAGCCCGGCGACTACGAGCTCACCGTCGACGAACCGCCCGTCGCCACCGACGGCACGCGCTTCCGCGCCTCAAAGCGCATGGTTCCCGTGAGCTTTAACTCGCAGGCGCCCGATACGGTCGATAGCACTCCGCAGGGCGGGTTTGACCTTTACGCTATTGCTCAATAACTGCGCCTGTCGCTCAACCCCGCCGCCAAGAGTGGGACAATAGCCCTCGACACTATTGTTTACTTTTGGAGGAAGTAGCATGTCTACCGTCACTACCATCAAGCGCGGCAGCCTCACCGCGGCCATCGATTCCATGGGCGCCCAGCTCACGAGCCTTGCCCTCAACGGCAACGAGTATCTGTGGCAGGGCGACCCCGCCTTTTGGGGCAAGCATGCGCCCATCCTGTTCCCCATTGTGGGCTCGCTGCGCAACAACACGGCGACGTCTGCGGCTGGCACCTGCGAGATGCCGCGCCACGGCCTCGCGCGCATCGTCGAGCACAAGCTGGTCGAGGTTTCGGAGGACGGCTCCTCGGTAACGTACGAGATCACCGACACGCTCGAGTCGCTCAAGGCCTTTCCGTTCCACTTTAAGCTCAACATGACCTATGCCCTGACTGGTGACGCCACACTTACCCAGACCTTTGCCGTCACCAATACCGGCGACGTGGACCTGCCGTTCTCGGTGGGCGGCCACCCCGCATTTAACGTACCTGCTCCCGGTGCCGAGGACGAGGCGTTCGAGGATTACGAGCTGGCATTTACCGAGGCTTGGACCAACGAGGCCCCCATCATCACGCCCGATGGCCTCATGACGTTCGAGGGTAGCTACAAGGCTCCCGATAACTCGGACGTGCTGCCCATCACGCACCGCAGCTTCGATAACGACGCCATCATGTTCACCGATACCCCGGGCTCCACGCTCACGCTGCGCGGCCGCAAGTCGGGCCACGGCGTCAAGATCGACTTTGAGGGCTTTAAGTACATCGGCGTGTGGTCTGCCGCCAACGACGCCCCGTTTGTGGCGCTCGAGCCTTGGACCGGTCACACCACCATGTCCACCGAGGACGACGTCTTTGAGCACAAGGTCAACACCATCACCTTGGCCCCCGGCGCTACCGATAAACGCAGCTTTAGCGTCACCTTGCTCTAGAGGTTCCGCCGCTCGGTCGATGCTGCGTGCCGTCCAGAGCAATAATTTGTCATTCAAAAGGCAAGGCATAGACCTTCTGGTCATGCCTTGTCTTTTTCATGCCACTTGTTCGCTCTGGACGTCGCTCGCCGGCATTGCCAAAACATCGACGTCCCCAATGACTACCATGTGTCTATTAATTTTTCGAGCTTGTGCTGCACTGCTGGTCGCTGGCGTATATCCTGTTAAGTCGTCAGCATACGATTCAACAGGGAAGGCAGATTATGCATTCTCCCCATCAGCGCGACGCGCATCCACAGCCGGTGTGCAGCCGTCGCATCTTCTTGGGTAGCGCTCTCGCTGCGAGCGCTTCCGTCGTCGCCGGCGCGCTCGCCGGCTGTCAGCGTCCGTCCACGCTCAAGGTGGTTCAGCCCACGACGGGCGGCGGTCGCGACGACCTGTCCGATTCCGTGATCGGTAAGGACAAGATCCGCATTGGCATGGAGGCGGCCTACGCCCCGTACAACTGGCAGGTTTCCGAAGCCAGTGAGTACACTATCCCCATCGATAACGTGCAGGGCGCCTATGCCGATGGCTACGACGTGCAGATCGCCAAGATCGTCTGCAAGGCCCTCGGTGGCGAGCCCGTTGCCGTCAAGCAGAGCTTCTCGGGCCTTATCGATTCGCTCAACAACGGCCAGATCGACCTCATCATCGCCGGCATGAGCGCCACGCCCGAGCGCGAGGAGTCGGTCGGCTTCTCCGACCCGTACTTTATTGGCTACTTTGGCCTGTTCGTAAAAGAGGGTTCCCCCTACCAAAACGCCACCAAACTCAGCGACTTTAGCGGTGCCACGGTACTCGGCCAAAAGGACACCATGCTCGACACCGTCATCGACGAGATTCCGGGCGTTGTGCACAAGAACCCGGTCGACTCCGTCCCCACGGTGTTCTCGAATCTGCTGCAGGGCACGTGCGACGCCGTGACTTACAACACCGAGAACGAGAAGGGCTATATGGCCCAAAACCCGGGTATCGTCCCTATTCATTTTGCCGAGGGCGAGGGCTTTAAGCAGGAGGTCGCGGCAAACGTCGGCTGTCGCAAGGGCTCGGACAAACTGCTTAAACTCATCGACAAGACACTCAAGGGCATTAGCCAAGAGGAACGCGACCAAATGTGGGACGCGTGCCTCGACCGCCAGCCGGCATAGGGAGGCAGCATGAAAACCATCAATCGTCTGGCCTCCTTTATCAAGGCCGACCACCGTTATGTGTACCTGGGCACGAGTGTCATCGCGGCGCTTGGCCTGGCGTTTAGCCAGCGCAACCCCACGCCGCTGAGCTTCTTGGCGCCCACCGGTATCTTCCAGGATTGCCTTTGGGCAATCCTTTGGGCCTGGCTCGTCGTGTCGGCGGCGGCGCTCGTCACCAAACTCATGCACTGGAATGACTATCGCGAAACGTCGCCGTTCGCATCCGAGCGCTTCCGTCGTGGCGCACGCTTGGGCAGCTATGTCGTGGTTGCCATCGCGGCGATCTTTTTCGTGGACCGCTGCGTCATGTCGTTTATCGACCTGGTACAGGTGAGCATCGTCTCGGACTCCAACCCCAGCGACTTTTTGTCGAGCCTGGTCTACATGACCTACAAGAGCGGGGACTTCTTTATCCGCGGTATCGAGATCACCATCGCGCTTGCCACCTTCGGCACCGTCATCGCATTCTTCCTGGCGTTGCTCTTTGTGTTCCTGCGTATTCAGACCTTCGATCGCGTGGACAACGACCTGGTGCGCTTCTTTAAGAGCATTGGCCGCGGCTTTGCGACCATCTACTCCACCATCGTGCGCGGCACGCCCATGATGGTCCAGGGTCTGCTCATCTATTACGCGGGTTTCACCGTTTTGCGCGGCATGGGCTTCGAGACCGCCCAGGCCAACCAGATCTGGAGTACCTTCACCGCCGGCCTCGTCACCATCTCGCTCAACTCCACCGCCTACATGATGGAGGTCCTGCGCGGCGGCATCGAGTCCATCGACCCCGGCCAGGCCGAGGCAGCGCGCTCGCTGGGTCTTTCGCAGTGGCAAGCCATGCGCAAAGTCGTGTTCCCCCAGGGCATTAAAAACGCGATTCCGGCGCTCACCAACGAGCTCATCATCAACATCAAGGACTCGTCGGTGCTCTCGGTCATCGGCGTGTTCGACCTCATGTACGCCACCACCACCGTCGCCGGCGTGTACTACCGCCAGATGGAGGTCTACTGCGTGGCGCTCGTGGTCTACCTGATCCTGACGCTCGTGGCGAGCCGCCTGCTCGAAGCCTTTGGCAAAAAACTTGGTGCCGAGGCTCCGGCCACGTTGCCCAGCTCCAACTAGGCTCAAGACGAGGAGAATCATCATGGCAGATACCGCCACTACCGGCGTTGCGGCCGCCGCACAGACCAATGAGCCGCTCATCCGCGTCGAGGGCCTGCGCAAAAGCTTCGGCTCGCTCGAGGTGCTCAAGGGCATCGACCTGTCCGTTAAATCAGGCGAGGTCGTCACCATTATCGGCGCCTCGGGCTCGGGCAAGTCGACCTTCCTGCGCTGCCTCAACCTGCTCGAGACCCCGGACGCGGGCCACATCTGGTTCCACGGCCAGGATCTCACGGCCGAGCGCTGCAACATTAACAAACTGCGTGAGGACATCGGTATGGTGTTCCAGGGCTTTAACCTGTTCAACAACATGGATGTGCTCGACAACTGCACGCTTGCGCCCGTCACGCTCAAAAAGATGAGCAAGGCCGAGGCTGAAAAAATTGCGATGGAGCATCTGACGAGCGTGGGACTCGAAAAGTTCGCGCACGCCGCCGTGGGCCGCCTGTCCGGTGGTCAAAAACAGCGCGTGGCCATCGCTCGTGCCCTGTGCATGAATCCGCAGATTATGCTGTTCGACGAGCCGACCTCCGCGCTCGACCCCGAGATCGTGGGAGAGGTGCTCGAGGTCATGCGCAAGCTCGCTGCCGACGGCATGACCATGGTCGTCGTCACGCACGAGATGGCCTTTGCCCGCACCGTGTCCGATCGCGTGGTCTTTATGGACAAGGGCGTGGTCCTCGAGGACGCCGCGCCGGCCGAGCTCTTCGGCAACCCCAAGCACCAGCGCACCCGCGAGTTTCTCTCGCGTTATCTCGAGGACAAATAACCAACCGCAAATGTTTGCGTGGCAGGGCCGCTCCGGTGGGGCGGCCCTCGTCATCACAATCGAAAGGATGTCATGGCCGAGGTTTGGCGCTTCTTTGCGCATGAGGACGATTTTGCCGATTTGGACGAAACTGGCGCGTGCGAGCGCTTGGGCCGCGTGCTGTCATTTCCGACCATCTCGAGTATGGATGCCGAGGCGGTGGACTGGCAGCCGTTCGACGACCTGCGCGCCTATATGCAGCAGGCGTGGCCGCGCGTGTTCGCGGCGGGCGAGGTCGACCTTATCGACCATTCGCTATTGGTGACGCTTAGCGGTTCCGACCCTGACCTCAAGCCCATTATGCTCATGGGCCACATGGACGTGGTTCCCGTGGTGCCGGGTACCGAGGCCGACTGGACGCACGACCCCTTTAGCGGGCACGTGGACGACACCTACATCTGGGGCCGTGGAGCGATCGACATGAAGGACCAGGTCGCAGGCATTCTCGAGGCTGTCGAGTATGCGCTGGCGCACGGTTGGCAGCACGAGCGGACGCTGCTCCTGGCCTTTGGCCAGGACGAGGAGACGACGCAGTGCGGCGCAGGCGCCATCGGCCGCGCGCTCGAGGAGCGCGGTGTTGAGCTCGAGTTCCTGATCGACGAGGGCGACTACCGCATCGTTTCGGATGCCGAGTACAGCGCGGGCGAGGGTTGGCTCATGCACGCCGACCTCGCGGAGAAGGGCTATGCCGACATTGTGCTCAAGACAAAGAGCGCGGGTGGACATTCTTCCAACCCCTACGGCGGCACGTCGCTCGAGGTGCTGAGCCGTGCCATCACCGCAATCTGCGATATCGAGTGGCCGACGCGCGTCACGGACCTGCTTGCCGCACAGCTCGTCGAGCTGGGGCTTTACACGGCCGATGAAATTGCCGCCAACGGGGGCGCCATTGTCCGCGATTGCCTCGCCAGCAAGAAGCTCTATCCGCTCGTGACCACCACCTGCGCGCCCACGCAGATCGAGGGCGGCAGCGCTGGCGCTAACGTGATGCCGCAGGATATGTGGGCCAATATCAATTTCCGTATGCTCGAGGGCACGAGCGTGGCCGATGTCGTGGCCCGCTGCCGCGTCGCCGTTGCCGAGGCGGGGCTCGCCGACCGTGTCGAGGTCGAGCTCGGCCCCGGCAGCTCCGAACCCTCGCCGTCTCCGCGCATCGGCGGACCGGGACTCGAGGCGGTTCGCTCCATCGCCGCCCGCTATTTCCGTGATCCAAAGGGGACGGAGGAAAACGGATCATCCGAGCCGTTGGCGATTGTCCCCTCGACCGTGATCGGCGCGACCGACGCTGCCAACTACCAGCGCATTTGCTCCGAGTGCATTCGCTTCTCGGCCTTTGTGGTCGACGATGACGAGTGCGATCGCGGCGTCCACGGCACCAACGAGCGCATTACCCGCCGCGCCTACCTCCAGGGTGTCCGCTTCCTCGTCGCCCTGATCCATACGCTTTAGAATCCGACAAAGGGACTGTCCCTTTGTCGGATTCCGTGCGGGTTATATGCAGGTTTGCCTGCGCACGCTATCATATATGGGTTAGACCGCAACTATGTACCCCATACGCGAAGGGATGCGCATGTATCTGAAGATCGACATGCTCTAGCTGGACTTACCCCCGCAGCGGCGCCCCGCGCCCCATCAATTCTGCCGATTTTCGCCTTCACGCATATAAAGGAGTCCGTCATGCGCGACAAGCTCGAAAAGATCATCAAGGCCTACGAGGAGCTCGAGAAGAAGCTTTCCGACCCGGCCGTCGCCTCCGATATCAAGGAGTTCACGCGTCTCAACAAGGAGTACGCGCACCAGTCCGACCTCATTGCCGCCTCGCGCGAGTACATCGGCGCGCTCGATGACATCGAGGCTGCCAAGGAAATGCTGCACGATACCACCGATGCCGATGAGAAGGAGATGCTCCAGATGGACATCTCCGAAAACGAGGCCAAGCTTCCCCAGCTCGAGGAAGACATCAAGTACATGCTCATCCCGAGCGACCCCAACGACGACAAGAACACCATCGTCGAGATCCGCTCCGCCGCCGGTGGCGACGAGGCGGCCATCTTCGCCGGCGATCTGTACAAGATGTACCAGCGCTTTTGCGAGTCGCGCGGCTGGAAGACTACCGTGCTCGATTCCAGCCCCAGCGAGGCCGGTGGCTTTAAGTCCATCGAGTTCAAGGTCGAGGGCGACCGCGTCTACTCCGTCATGAAGTTCGAGTCCGGCGTGCACCGCGTCCAGCGCGTTCCCAAGACTGAGTCCCAGGGCCGCATTCAGACCTCCACGGCTACCGTCGCCGTACTTCCCGAGGCCGAGGAGATCGACGTCCAGATCAACCAGTCCGACCTGCGCATCGACACCTACTGCGCCTCCGGCCCTGGCGGTCAGTGCGTTAACACCACCTACTCCGCCGTGCGCATCACCCACCTGCCCACCAACACCGTGGTGCAGTCGCAGGAGCAGCGTTCCCAGATCCAGAACCGCGAGGTCTGCATGCAGATGCTGCGCGCCCGTCTGTACGAGATGGAACTCGAGAAGCAGCAGGCCGAGCTCGGTGCCGAGCGCCAGAGCCAGATTGGCCACGGCAACCGTTCCGAGAAGATCCGTACTTACAACCAGCCCCAGGACCGCGTGACCGATCACCGTATCGGCTTCAACTCCACCTACAACGGCGTCCTTCTGGGCGATCAGCTCGGCACCGTCATCGAGGCACTTGCCGCCGCCGAGCGAGCCGAGAAGCTGGCACAAGCAGTTTAGGTTACGCGGTTTTACCAAACCGCGTAACGGCTCGACGCTGCGCGCCGCCCAGAGCGACAATTTGTCATTCAAAAGGCGAGGCATGACCAGAAGGTCTATGCCTCGCCTTTTTCATGCCAACTTGTTCGCTCTGGACGTCGCTCGCTGTCCGTCCTCTACCTGCGGCGTTCTCTTGGGTAGTCATTGGGGACGTTCTTAAATGACTAGGTTGAGTAAATTGCTATTCGAGTTTATTTAATCTGCTTTGTTAGAAATTAAGCAATTTAACTGCTTAAAGCAATCAACGGCGTTTATCTGCTATCGATAATAATGCTCAAAAAATCGTCCGAGAAGTCGCAGTGCATTTTTTGATGCGTCGCACGTCAAGTGATTTGGCAAGTTCTTGGTTAGATATTGGTCAGTTTTGGGTCAACCTTGCCAAAAGCTTGACGGATGCAGATTTAGACGTCGGCGAATGAACGCTTCGATTGCAATCCAAGCAAAAATCTGGGCTGATTCTCGATAATCGCCTTCAATCGCCCCTTGCCAAGCGCTGGCCTCGCGTACAATCTGCTCCGACATTCGCGCGCCATCCGGCGCTTAAGAGGGGAGGGCCCCATGGCAAACGAGATTTGGACCATCAAGCGTTGTCTCGAGTGGACCAAGGAGTACCTGGCCGAGCGCGGCGAGGAGCACCCCCGTCTTTCTGCCGAGTGGCTGCTCTGCGCTGCCACGGGTTTGGCACGCATCGACTTATATATGCGCATGGACGAGACGCTTAACGCGGCTCAGCTCGAGACCATGCACGCGGCCGTTGTTCGTCGCGCTAAAGGTGAACCGCTGCAGTACATCACCGGCAGCACGCAGTTTCGCATGATCGACGTCACGTGCGCCCCCGGCGTGCTCATTCCGCGTCCCGAGACCGAGATGCTCGTCGAGGAAGTCCTCAATTATCTGGATGCCGAGGTGCTGAGCCCCGAGGCTGCTGCCCGTCAGCGTGTTGAGCTGCCTTGGAACGATGAGGTCGAGCAGGCTCGCAAGGCTGAGGCCGCGCTGGCAGACGAACGCGCGACCGCCGAGCGCCGTGCCGCCAACCTGACGGCCGCCGATGAGGCTGCGCTGGGTAGCGACGTGCTCGGCAGCCGTGCCTATGCCGAGGAGCTGGCCGACCGCGAGGCCGAGGAAGCCGCCGCGCAGGCAGCAGAAGCCGAAGTCGCGGAAGCCGCCGAGTCCGAGCTCGACGAATACGGCATCGCCATCGAGGGTGCCGACCAGGAGACGGCTTCAGCTCAGGATGCCGCTTCGCCTGCCCCAGCCGAGCCCCGCATCGCCCGCGTTCTCGAGGTCGGCTGCGGCACGGGCTGCATCTCGCTCTCCCTTGCCTGGGAGCGCCGCGGCCACGTTACCTGCACCGCCACCGATATCGAGCCGCGCGCTATCGATCTGGCCACCAAAAACCGCGACGCGCTCGGTCTCACATCCGATGAGGTCGCCTTTAGCCTCACCAACCTGGTGAGTTCCATTCCCCGCGAAGAGTGGGGCACCTTTGATGTGCTTGTCTCCAATCCGCCCTACATTCCGACCGACGTCATGCGCTCACTGCCGCACGAGGTCAAGGACTTTGAGCCCGACCTGGCGCTCGAGGGCGGCGCCGACGGCCTCGATATCTTCCGCCGCCTGCTCAATGCGGCGCCTTACATGCTGCGTGTCGGCGGCCTGTTTGCCTGTGAGCTCTACGAGGGTGCCCTCGATGCCGCGGCCGAGCTCTGTCGCCAGGCAGGCCTTTCGGACGTGCGTATCGTCCATGACCTCACCGATCGCCCCCGCATCGTCCGAGCCATCGTCACCGAGCCCAAACAGCGCCAGTAATATTTATTAACTGGTTAGCAAAAATTATAAAGTAGTTTATAATTAGGACGGCTGAAAGAGGTCGGCCCATGCAACCTCCTACCTTTCGGGAAATCATTGCCCTACTCAAGCACGATGGATTCGTGAAGGTCGCGCAGGTCGGTAGTCATGCTAAGTATGTTTCTGGTGACCGTGTTGTCACCGTGAACGGCTCTGGTGGTGATCGACCAAAGAAGGGCACGTGGGCAAGTATTCGTCGCCAAGCTGGATGGTAGTTGGAGGCAAAATGAGGCAGCGATTTACCTATGACTGCGTTCTCATAAAAGAAGACGACGGTTACTGCGCCAGTTTCCCGCAGATTCCCGGCGCCTTTGCCGATGGCGATACGCGCGAAGAAGCGATTGCCCATGCCACCGAGGCACTGATGGCGTTTTTGGCCGACGACCTCAACAACGGTTTGACTCCGGCAGGGTACGAACGCTCGGCCGAGGTCGTGGCCCTTTCAGTCGAAATCGACCACGAGGACGCTCGGGAAGCGGCGTGCCGAACATTTAAAGACGCAGCGCTGGACCTCAAAGTCTCCGCTCCGCGGATTACCGCGCTGGTCAAAGCCGGAAAGCTCGATGTTGAACTTGTCGACGGCCGTCGGATGATAACGATAGACAGCATCGAGCGCTACGCCGCCCAAGAACGTCACGCCGGCAGGCCAAAGCAGTTCGTCGCAGTCCAATAACCCCCTCACTTTCACCGACTACTAGAGCCGCTCACCAAACCAACATGCGCTCTGGGCAAATAGATTGAACGTTTCGTGCGAGAATGCCCCACAGTAAACAAACTTGCACCAGGGCGTAAGGGGCTGGCATACACATGCAGACGGTCTATCGGGTATACGAGGGAGCGCGCGAGCCGCATCGGCTTGCAGTCGAGCGCACGGCCGAGCTACTCGGTCGCGGTGGCCTGGCGCTTATTCCAACCGAGACGGTCTACGGTGTCGCCGTGGCAGTCAACGCCTTCTCGGATGCCGTTCCACAAGATACAAGTGAACCTCTGCCGTGGCCGCGCGATCCGCAGGCCACCGTCAACGGCGCCGCGGTCCCCGCACTCGGTACCGGCTATCGTCGTATCTTTACCCTCAAGCAGCGCGAGCTCACCCAAACGGTTGCCTGGCTGGTCGATGATGCCGAGGCGCTCGACCGCTATGGCGTGGATATCCCTCATGAGGCCCGCATGCTCGCCCGACGATGCTGGCCGGGTGCCCTGACTATCGTGGTTAAGGCTGCCCCCTGCGTGCCGACCTTTATGCGTGCCGCCGACGACACGGTGGCACTTCGCGCTTCGGCCTCGCCCGTGGTGCAAGCGCTCATCCGCGCCTGCGGCAGCCCTCTTGCCTGCACCAGCGCCAACACGCATGGAGCGCCCGCGCCGGCAAGTTTTGCCACGGTGGAGGAGCGCATCCTGGAGGGGGTCGATGTGGCCGTCGACGCCGGTGAGACCCCGTGTCGCGATGCCTCAACCATCGTGTCGTTTCAGCACGGCGAGCTCCAGATCCTGCGCCAAGGCGCGCTTCCCGCATCAGAGATCGAACGGGTCCTGTCCGACCCGATGCAATAGAAAGGTTTAAGCGATGTCGTTGAATCTAGGTAGCCTGGGTATGGAAGACGCCCCGTTTAGCTTTGGCGGTTCCTACATCATGGCGCTCGACTGCGGCACTACCTCGGTACTCGCGACCATCGTCGACGAGTACGGCTGCATCGTCGCCCAGGCGCGTCGTAGCGTCAAAACCAGCTTCCCGCGCCCCGGCTGGGTGGAGCAGGATCCCACGGAGGTGCTTGCCAGCCAGATCGGCGTGATGATGGAGGTTCAGTTTAAGAGCGGCATCCATTCTGACCGCATTGCCGCCATCGGTATCTCCAACCAGCGCGAGACCACGGTGGTGTGGGACCGCATAAGCGGCCAACCCATCTATAACGCCATCGTGTGGCAATGCCGTCGCACCGCACCTCTGATCGACGAGCTGGTCGAGCAGGGCGCAGAAGAGCTGGTGCGCTCCCGCACAGGACTCACGCTCGATCCGTATTTTTCGGCTTCCAAGGTGCAGTGGATCCTCGACAACGTCGACGGTGCGCGTGAGAGCGCGGCGGCGGGCGACCTCATGTTCGGCACCATCGACACCTGGCTCATCTACAACCTCACCGGCAGTCAGGTCTTTGCCACCGACTACACCAATGCCAGCCGCACGGCACTCTTTAATATCCATACGCTCGATTGGGACGACGACCTGCTGGCGCTCTTTGACGTTCCACGTTCCATGATGCCCGAGGTTCGTTGGAGCTCGGGCGACTACGGCCGCGTCGCGAGCGACATCATGACCAACATGCCGCCCATCATGGGCGTGGCGGGCGACCAGCAGGCGTCGCTGTTCGGCCACTGCTGCTTCCATCCCGGCCAGACCAAAAACACCTATGGCACGGGTTGCTTTATGCTCATGAACACCGGCGACGAGGTCGTCGAATCCAAGAACGGTCTGGTCTCCACGATCGGTATCGCCGCGGACGGCAAGATCAGCTATGCACTCGAGGGCTCCATCTTTGCTGCCGGTTCCACCATGAACTGGCTGCGCAACAACATGGGCATCATCTCGAGTGTGAGCGAGTCCGCGCAACTCGCCGCTTCGATCAACGACAATGAGGGCTGCTACTTCGTTCCCGCCTTTGCGGGTCTGGGCGCTCCCTGGTGGGACCCGCATGCTCGCGGTATCGTGTGCGGCCTGACCGGCGCCTCGAGTCGCGCGACCATTGTGCGTGCGGCCTGCGAGTCCATGGCCTACCAGAGTTATGACGTGCTACGCGCCATGGAGCAGGACGTGGGACTTTCGATTGAGCGCCTGTCCGTCGATGGCGGTGCCTCGCGCAACGAGTTCATCATGCAATTCCAGGCCGATCTGCTGGATATCCCCGTGCTGCAGTGCGAGACGGTGGAGACCACGGCGATCGGTGCCGCGTACTTGGCGGGCCTTGCCGTCGGCTATTGGGAGGACCTGGAGGAGCTGGAGCAAAACGCTCAGATCGTTAAGACCTTCCTTCCCCATATGTCCGCCGAGCGCCGTGAGAGCAATCTCGCTGGTTGGCGTGATGCCGTCAAGCGTTCGCTCAACACCGCTCAGTAGGGTTGCGACGAGCTGCTCGATACAACAAACCGTTAAACTTATGCACGGCGCGCGGCAACAACATCGCCATGCGCCTTGTCAGCAAGGCCATCTTCCGGCCGCAACGAAAGGGGCAATCAACCCATGACCGTCACCTACGATACGTCCCGTGTGACGCTTGTCGATCACCCGCTCGTCCAGCACAAGCTGTCGATTCTGCGCGACAAAAACACCGGCACCAACCAGTTCCGCCAGCTCGTGCGCGAACTCGCACTTTTTGACGGCTACGAGGCCATGCGCGACCTGCCCATGGAAGACGTCGAAGTCGAGACCCCCATCACTACTGCCACGTTCAAACAGCTCGCCGGCAAGAAACTCGCCATCGTGCCCATCCTGCGTGCGGGCCTTGGCATGGTCGACGGCATCCTCGACCTGGTGCCCTCCGCTCGCGTGGGCCACATCGGCATGGAGCGCGACGAGGTCACCCACGAGCCGCACGAGTATTACTGCAAGATGCCCAAGGATATCGACCAGCGCATCTGCCTGGTCGTCGACCCCATGCTCGCCACGGGCGGTTCGGCCGAGATGGCCATCAGCTACCTGCGCGAGCGCGGTGTCAAGGACATCCGCATGCTGTGCATCGTCGCCGCGCCTGAGGGCCTCAAGTCACTGACCGAAAAGGACCCCGACGTACATATTTATACGTGCGCCATCGACGACCATCTCAACGAGGCCGCCTACATCGTTCCCGGCCTGGGCGACGCCGGCGACCGCATCTACGGCACGCTGTAATCTCTGGGCCATACCGGCTAACGTCGAAAATACGAAGAAATGGTGCGCGCGGGCGAGCAAAAGACGTCCACGCGCGCTCTTGTTAACGGACGTTTTGCGCTGAGGGGTTCGAGAAAAACGTATTAGCGTACCTGCGGCATAAAGAAGGTCTTAAGAAAACGAACAGGTGCGTATTAACCGATGCTTTTTCGGTTGTACTTTAGCGATTGGCTCGTACAATAGTCACCAATGTTTGGCGGGAACTGTCCTGTGAGGCGTTAAAAAGGAAAGTGAGGACGCCAGTGTTTCAGATAGCCGATCTGCTCGCTATCGTTGCAGGCGCCATCGCGGGCGCAATTGCCTTCCTTCCCTTTGTCTTTACGCTCAAGCCGGTTCTTGACGATAAACAGAATGCGGACATGCTCAAGGGTATGGTGAGTCTCGCGGTCTCGGAAGTCGCCCTGCTCGTCTTTACCTTGGTTGTGTTTGTGTTGTTCGGAGAGGCATTTCGCATGTTCCTCCTGGGCGAGGCGATCGGCTTCGTGGCCTTTATGGCCGCCTGCGCGGTTCGCGTCGCCAAGGCGCTGCGAGATCCTCATGAGGTCGAAAGGTAAGTCGTGGAAATTTTTGAAAAGCTGCCTGATGAGATTAATCATCTGGTCAGCGAGTTCAGCTCCACCCCTGTCGTGGGCGATCTGAGCTGCGGCATCACGCAGTACTCGTTTTGGCTGATCGTCTCCACGATCGTGCTCCTGATCGTCCTGGCCGTGTTCAAGAAGAAGCAGACTTTGGTTCCCAAGGGCTTCTTCGTCAACGGTTTCGAGTACATCATCGAGTACGTCGAGAACGACATCGGCAAGGGCGTCGTGGGTGAGAACTGGAAGAAGCACTTCCCGTTCCTGTGCTCGCTTTTCCTGTTCATCCTGATCAACAACATGATCGGCCTGATCCCGGGAATGAAGCCCGGCACCGGCGCAATCGGCTCCACTGCCGCGCTCGCCATCTTCGCCTTCGTGTACTTCATCTACTACGGATGCAAGGCTCACGGCGTGATCGGCTACATCAAGAGCCTCGCCCCGCAGGGCGTGAGCTTCCCGATGAACGTGCTCGTGTGGGTCGTTGAGCTTTTCTCGACCTTCCTGCGCCTCATCACGCTCGCCGTCCGTCTGTTCTGCAACATGTTCGCAGGACACGTGGTCATGGGCTCGTTCGCCATCATGGCGAGCATGTTCATGCAGCCGCTGCTTCAGCAAGTTTCCGCGGCCCACGCCGTCGGCGCCCTGCCTTCGCTGGCCTGGCTTGCCATTCTCATCCTGATCTATGCGATCGAGCTTGTGGTCGGCGCCATCCAGGCTTACGTCTTCACGGTCCTTACCGCCGTGTATGTCTCCGAGGCAGAGGAGGTCGCGGAGGAGGAGTAGTCTTCCGTTCGCGCCTTAAAGGTAAGGCAATTCGTTAAACCGCCGGTGCCCGTACCCATGGAGCCCGGCAGTTATAAAAAGGTTATCCTGCGTGAAATAAGACACGCACGACAAAGGAGGAATCGTGGGAGTTATCGGTTACGGTCTCGGTGTTATCGGCGCTGGTCTTGCTATCGGCCTGTCTGCTCTGGGTGCTACGGGTGCTATGGCCCGTCAGCCTGAGGTCCAGGGCCGCGTGTTCACCGTCTTCATCATGGGCTCCGCCTTCGGCGAGGCTCTGGCTCTGATCGGCTTCGTTGTCGCGCTGATCGTTAAATAGCACGGAGCGTCAAGTATGAATCTTTCATCCCAGAAGAGCGCGATCGCACTCTCCGCGTCCGCGGCCGCGCTGCTCATGCCGGTTTCCGCGTTCGCCGAGGACGGCGCCGCCGGTGCGGACATCCTCATCCCTAAGATGGCGGAGTTCATCCCGGCGCTTATCGCCTTCCTGATCATCTGGATCGTGCTGGCCAAGGTTGCCCTGCCGGGCATCATGAAAACCATGGAGGAGCGCGGCAAGAAGATCGAGGAGAGCCTCGACGAGGCCGAGAAGACCAAGCAGGAGGCTATCGCCAAGCGCGCTGAGTCCGACTCGATCGTCACCGACGCCCGTCGTCAGGCTGCCGACATCGTTCTCGAGGCCCGTAAGGACGCCGAGTCCGAGCGCGCCCGTATCATCGAGGCTGCTCACAAGGAGGCTGAGGAGATCATCGCCAAGGCCCATACGACCGTCGAGGACGAGCGCAAGTCCATCTACGCCGGTGCCGCGAGCTCCATCGCCGACCTGTCCGTTGCCGTCGCCACCAAGATCGTGGGCGAGGCACTCGAGGACGATGCCGAGCAGAAGAAGCTCATCGAGCGCTACATCCAGGAAGCAGGTAGCCTGAATGCCGACTAGCCGCTATCAGGACAAGGTACTCGAGACCTACGCGCGCTCCCTTCTGGAAGCCGCTAAGGCCGAGAACCATGTGTTCGAGGACCTCGAGATGATCGAGCGCTTGGCTTCTGCCAGCCCCGAGATCATCGCCGTGCTCGACACCATGTCCAAGCGCGACCAGCTCGACCTTCTTCCCAAGGTGGCAGCTGCCTTTAAGTATGTTGCCGAGGAAGACGAGGATGTAGTGGGCGTGACCGTCACCACGGCGATCCCGCTCGACGACGAGCTGCGTCAAACCATCACTAAGAAATGCGAGCAGGACTTCGGCCGCAAGGTATTCCTTATCGAGCAGGTCGACCCGTCTATCGTGGGCGGCCTGGTGCTCGAGGCCCGCGGCGAGCGTCGTGACATTTCCGTCAAGACGCAGCTGCGCATCGCGCAGGAGACCCTCGCAAACTCTGCTAATTCGTACGGAGGTGAAGCCTAATGTCCGAAACCCTCAATGCCCAGGATATCGCCAAGAAACTGCAGGAGCAGCTCACGAGCCTCTCCGCGACGGTCGATACGCATGAGGTTTCAACGGTCGACGAGGTAGGCGACGGCATCGCGCGCGTCTCCGGCCTCAAGAGCGCCATGGCAGGCGAGCTTCTGGAGTTCAAGAGCTCCGATACCGGTGAGACCGTCTTCGGCCTTGCCCAGAACCTTGACCGTGACGAGGTCGGCGCCGTTCTGTTCGGTGCCGTCGACTCCATCAAGGAAGGCGACGAGTGCCGCACCACTGGCCGCGTTATGGATATCCCCGTGAGCCGTGCCATGCTCGGCCGCGTCGTCAATCCGCTCGGCCAGCCCATCGACGGCCTGGGCGACATCGTCGCTACGCACCGTCGCCCCATCGAGTTCAAGGCTCCCGGCGTCATCGATCGTACCCCGGTGTGCGAGCCGGTTCAGACCGGTCTGCTCGCTATCGACTCCATGGTGCCTATTGGCCGCGGTCAGCGTGAGCTCATCATCGGTGACCGTAAGACCGGTAAGACCGCCATCGCCATCGACGCTATCCTCAACCAGCGCGGCAAGGGCATGGTCTGCATCTATGTCGCCATCGGCCAGAAGGCCTCCACGGTTGCCAACATCCGCGAGACCCTCGCTCAGCACGGTGCGCTCGACTACACCATCATCGTTTCGGCCACCGCTGCCGATTCCGCCCCTATGCAGTACATCGCGCCTATGGCCGGTGCCGCTATCGGCGAGTTCTTTATGTACAACGGCGAGGACGGCAAGCCCGCCAGCGAGACCAACCCCGGCGGCCACGTGCTCGTCATCTACGATGACCTGTCCAAGCAGGCTGTGGCCTACCGTCAGATGTCGCTGACGCTGCATCGTCCGCCCGGACGCGAGGCCTATCCTGGCGACATCTTCTACCTGCACTCTCGTCTGCTCGAGCGTGCCGTCAAGATGTCCAAGAAGAACGGTTACGGCTCCATGACGGCACTGCCGATCATCGAGACCCAGGACGGCGACGTCTCGGCCTACATTCCGACCAACGTCATTTCCATTACCGATGGTCAGATCTACCTGCAGTCCGAGCTCTTCTTCCAGGGTCAGCGCCCGGCAGTCGACGTGGGTATCTCCGTGTCCCGCGTCGGTGGCGATGCGCAGACCAAGGCCATGAAGCAGGTCGCCGGCAACCTCCGTCTGGACCTCGCTTCCTATCAGGAGCTCGCTGGCTTTACGCAGTTCGGCTCCGATCTCGACGAGGCTACTCAGAAGCAGCTGACCCACGGTGCTCGCATGACCGAGCTCCTGAAGCAGCCGCGTTACAAGCCGTTTGAGGTTGGCGAGCAGATCGTTACGCTGTTCGCTGGCAACGAGGGCTTCCTGGATGACCTGGAGATCGCCGACGTGCTGCCTTTCCGTGCCGAGCTCATCGAGTACATGGACAATGGCTTTGGTTCGCTGCTCGACAAGGTTCGCGCCAAGAAGATCGATGATGACACCAAGGCTGAGCTCTTGCGCGTCATCGGCGACTTCAAGCAGCAGTTCATGGCCAAGCACCATTCGGATGTTTCTGGATCAGAGGAGAACTAAGCCCCATGGCCAACCTTCGCGACATTAAGAAGCGAATCTCCTCGGTTACCACGACCAAGCAGATCACGCGCACGATGGAGATGGTCTCTACGGCCAAGATTCGTCGTGCCCTCGATCGCTCCAAGCAGGCCGAGCCCTATAAGGAGGCGCTGACCGACGTCATGTTGACGGTCGCCGGCGACGCCTCCTGTTCGGGCACCGATCCCATGCTGCAGAAGCATGAGAGCGTCAAGCATGGCCTGATTGTCGTTATTGCCTCGGACCGCGGCCTTGCCGGCGGTTTCAATACGACGGTGGAGCGCACGGCCGAAAAGCTCGCCGCTTCTTGGGCGAACGACGGCATCGAATGCGAGATCATCGCGTGCGGGCGTAAGCCGGCCACGTATTTCCGTGACCGCGCAAACGTTGTCATGCACTTTGAGGGCAACTCCTCTGAGCCCGATTTCAATCAGGCCCGCATGATCTCCTCTCATATCTGCGATGCGTATCGTGCCGGTGAGCTTGACCGTGTCGAGCTTGTCTACCACCACGCCAAGAACCGCGTGGATCAGGAGCTTCGCGTCGAGCATCTGTTGCCGCTCGACCCCGAGATGATCGCTATGGCCCACGGTCCGCGTAAGAACGAGACCGACGCCCCTAAGCGCATCTCGTCCACGTTCGAGTTCGTGCCCTCTCCCGAGCATGTTCTCGGCAAGCTTGTGCCGTCTTATATCCTGACGGTCATCTACCAGGCCCTGATCGATTCGGCGGCTGCCGAGCAGGGTGCACGCCGCAAGGCCATGCACTCCGCGACGGAAAACGCCACCGCGATCATCTCGACCCTTACCCGCACGTATAGTCGCGTGCGCCAGGCTTCGATCACGACCGAGATTAACGAGATCGTCGGCGGAGCCTCAGCATTGGAGGAACAGTAATGGCTAATAACACCGTAAAGCTTGCGGTCGAGGAAGCCACCAAGAAGACGACTGCCGGTGATGGTCGCATCGTGCGAATCATCGGCCCTGTCGTCGACGTCAAGTTTGACGGCGCGGTGCCCCCGATCTACAACGCGCTCACGGTCGAGGCCGAGACCCCGATCGGTCATCTGAGCACGATCCTCGAGGTCGAGAGCCAGCTTCCGGGCGGCGTCGTCCGCACGGTCGCCATGTCCTCGACCGACGGCCTGCAGCGCGGCCTCATCGCCACCGATACCGGTGAGCCCATGAAGATGCCCGTTGGTCCCAAGACGCTCGGTCGCATTTGGAACGTCATGGGCAAGCCCGTCGACGGCAAGCCCATGCCCGAGGTGGAGGAGTTCTACCCCATCCACCATGCAGCGCCCCGCTTTGACGAGCTCACCACCAAGACCGAGATCTTCGAGACCGGCATCAAGGCCGTCGACCTGCTCGAGCCCTACATCCGTGGCGGCAAGACCGGCCTGTTCGGCGGCGCCGGCGTCGGCAAGACCGTTCTGATTCAGGAGCTCATCAACAACCTCGCCCAGGAGCACGGCGGCACCTCGGTGTTCACCGGCGTCGGCGAGCGTACCCGCGAGGGCACCGACCTGTTCCTCGAGATGAGCGAGTCTGGCGTTATCGACAAGACCTGCTTGGTCTATGGTCAGATGAACGAGCCGCCCGGAGCGCGTCTGCGCATCGGTCTGGCCGGCCTTACCACCGCTGAGTACTTCCGCGATCGCGGCCAGGACGTTCTGCTGTTCATCGACAACATCTTCCGCTTCTCCCAGGCAGGTTCCGAGGTTTCCGCACTGCTGGGCCGTATGCCGTCCGCCGTTGGTTACCAGCCCACGCTGGCAACCGAGATGGGCGACCTCCAGGAGCGCATTACCTCGACCAAGACGGGCTCCATTACCTCCGTCCAGGCTGTCTACGTCCCCGCAGACGACCTGACCGACCCGGCGCCTGCCACGACGTTTACGCACCTCGACGCCACCACGGTTCTTTCGCGTAGCATTTCGTCGCTTGGCCTGTTCCCGGCTATCGACCCGCTCGCATCTTCCTCCGACGCTCTCGATCCCTCGATCGTCGGCGAGGAGCACTACCGTGTCGCCGTCAAGGTCCAGGAGCTCCTGCAGGAGTACTCCGACCTTCAGGACATCATCGCCATTCTGGGTATGGACGAGCTGTCCGAGGAGCAGCGCCTTACGGTCAACCGTGCCCGTAAGATTCAGCAGTTCCTCTCGCAGTCCTTCCACGTCGCCGAGAAGTTCACCGGCAACCCCGGTGTCTACGTCCGCGTCGAGGATACCGTCCGCTCTTTCGCCGAGATTGTCGACGGCAAGGCCGATGACCTGCCCGAGCAGGCTTTCCGCTATGCTTCCACGATTGAAGACGTGCGCGAGCGCGCCCGCAAGATGGGGGAGAAGTAGGTTATGCGTATCCGCATCGTGTGCCCCGTGAGCTGCGCCTATGAGGGCGACGCTGCGTTTGTGTCGATTCCGTCCACGGATGGCGAGTTTGGCGTTCTGCCTGCTCACTCCAGCGAGATCTGCACGATCGACCGCGGTTACGTTCGCGTTTCCGATAAGGCCATGGGCACTGTCGACCACACGTTTGCCGTGGCCGGCGGCTATGCCCAGGTTGCGGACGATGTCGTGACCGTTCTCGCCGAGCGCGCTTGCGATTTGGCGACCGTCGATGCCGACAAGCTTAAAGCTGATATTCAAGGTTTTGAAGAGAAGCTGGGTAATTTGTCGGAGGATGATGCACGCCGCGCCTACCTCTATAATGAAATCGCATGGTGTAAGCTCAAGCTTGCCCAATAGTCAAACGATTTAGCGTTCGACCATTTGCGAACACATCATGCCCGGGATGGCTTGGCCACCCCGGGCATGCTTTTTGAAAGGGTAGACCTTGGATATTATCCGCGTTGAGGGTGGCCACGCCATCGGAGGCTCCGTGCCCATTTCGGGCGCCAAGAACTCCGCACTCAAACTCATGGCGGCAACGCTTCTGGCGCCGGGCAAGACGACGCTGCAGAACGTGCCCGATATTTCCGATGTCCACGTGATGGGCAAGGTGCTCAAGGGCATGGGCGCTACGATCGATGTTCTCGACGAGCACACACTCGAGATTGATACCTCTCAGGTCGATTCTTGGGAGGCCCCCTACGAGCTCGTCGCTAAGATGCGTGCTTCCACCGCCGTCATGGGACCCCTGCTGGGCCGCTTCCATCGCGCCAAGATCGCCATGCCGGGCGGCTGCAACCTGGGTGCTCGCAAGATCGATATGCACATTCTTGGTCTTGAGGCCCTGGGCGTTGAGTTCGATACCGCCCACGGTTACATCAACGCTAATGCGCCCCAAGGTCTGCGCGGTACCACCGTCACGCTCGAGTTTGCCAGTGTCGGTGCAACCGAGAACCTCATTATGGCATCCGTGCGCGCGCAGGGTACCACGGTTATCGACAATGCCGCCCGCGAGCCCGAGATCGTCGATCTCGCCAACATGCTCAACGAGATGGGCGCCAAGATTGTTGGCGCCGGTACGCCCGTCGTGACTATCGAAGGCGTGGAAGAGCTCCATCCCGTTACCCATCGCGTGGTGGGCGACCGCATCGAGGCCGGTACCTTTATCGTTGCTGGTGCGTTGATGGCCGACGATCGCGGTGTCGATGTCACGGGCTTTTGCCCCATTCACTTGGGCATGGTGCTCAAGAAGATGGAGCTCATGGGTATCGATTGCGAGCGTACCGACGACGGCGTACACGTGAATCGCGCCGAGCGCATCAAGCCGGTCGACATCCAGACGCTTCCGTTCCCCGGCTTCCCGACCGACATGCAGGCACAAATTATGGTGCTCTCCGCCCTCGCCGACGGCAGTTCCGTTATTACCGAAAACATCTTCGAGAATCGCTTTATGTTTGCCTCTGAGCTGGTGCGCATGGGTGCCGACATTCGTATCGAGAGCCATCATGCCATGATTCATGGCGTCAAGGGCTTCTCGGGTGCACAGGTTACCTCGCCCGATCTGCGTGGCGGAGCGGCCCTCGTCGTAGCGGGCTTGATCGCCGACGGGACGACCGAGGTTTCGGCTATCCATCACATCAAGCGCGGCTACGAGCAGTTTGTCGAAAAGCTGCAGGCGCTCGGCGCGCATGTCGAGCATGCTACCGTCCCCGATCCCGTCATCTACTAATACAGGTTGCCTATGTTTAATAAAAAGCCCCTCGCGGATACCACCACCCGAAGACCCTCAACTGGTGCGCAGGCCAAGATCTACAGTCGCGATAACGTGGCTCGCTATTCCGAGCGCGCTCGCCAGCGTCGTCGTAGCCACACGATTCGCCACGTCGCGCTCATTGTCGTGCTTGGCGTGCTGCTGAGTGCCACTACCGCTGCCGGCCTGTGGTTTGCCACCATTATGGGCAAGCTCGGCGATTCTAATGTCATTACCGACAATCTGCGTCGGGTTCTGGTTGACACCGATGAGGCAAAGGATCCGTTCTACGTGCTGCTTCTTGGCACCGACGGCCGTCCGGGCGAGGATACGTATCGTGCCGACTCGATTATCTTGGCACGCATCGACCCCACGCAAAAGCAGGCGACGCTCATTTCTGTTCCGCGCGATACCAAGGTCGTGTACAAGGGGGAGACCATGAAGATCAACGCCTGCCATACCGTTGGCGGCGCCGAAGCCATGGTCGAGGCGGTCAACGAGCTGTGCGGTGTTCAGATTTCCCACTATGCCGAGGTCAGCTTCGACGGTATGCAGGCGCTGATTGATTCGGTTGGCGGTATCGACATTAACGCAACCGATGATGTTGACGACCCCGAGCACCTGGATATTAAGATCACCGCTGGTCAGCAGCATATGGACGGCGCCACCGCCCTTACCTATGCCCGCTGCCGCTACACCTATGCCGACGGCGATTACACGCGCATGCGCCACCAGCGTCAGGTGCTTGGAGCCCTTGCCAACCAGATTCTCAATAACTTCGATGCCACGAAGATCTTTGGCCTGGTTAATTCGCTGTCCGATATGCTTGTAACCGATATGAGCGTTCAGGATATCGTGTCTACGGTCAACGCCATGCGCGGTATGGATGTCGACGGTATCTACTCGGCTAACCTGCCTTCGTATGCCGGTGACGACACCATGATCGACGGCGTGAGCTACGTCTTTGTTTACGAGGACGAGCTTAAGGAAATGATGGCGCGCGTCGACGCTGGCAAGGATCCCAAGGGTCCCAATACCATGGGTATGTCCGATGGTTCCAGCTCTACGATCGGCGACCTGAACAACAACACGTCTGACGACTACGCAAACGGTACCGCAACCTCATCGGTCAGCTCTGACGATTCCGATGACTCAGGCGATTCGAGCGATTCGGACTACTACGAAGAGCCCACCGGCGACGGCAACGGCTACGAAGCCAACTACTAGGGTTACGCGGGCTTACCAGCCCGCGTAACCAGTTGACGCTGCAAACCCGCCAGAGCGGCAATCTGCCTTTCAACTTCGGCGGCATGATCAAAAGATCAATGCCGCCTCGTTTCAAGGCACCTTGCTCGCTCTGGCGGGTTTTCGCTGTCGTTGCCAAAACATCGGCGTTGCCTTGGTCCGGACTAGTCGTTGGGTAGTCATTGGGGACGTTTTTAAACGACTAGTCAAACAAGAACCTCCCCAATGTACCCACAAAGCGAGAGTGGATGTCGTCATTTTGCGGCACTTGGGGACGTTCCTTTTGTGCCGGCAGTTTGGGACACTCCTTGCGTTAAGAGGCTGGCGTGCGTCAACCTGTTCTCATTGCAGCAAAAAATCGCCCCGTTCTCGGTTGAGGACGGGGCGATTCGTCTTTTGGACTTGTGCAGCCAGGCTTATGCAAAGCGGGCGACGAGCTCCTGGAGCACGTCGGTCATCTTGACGAGCGAACTGACCGGGACGAACTCGTTGACGCCGTGGTAGCAATAGCCGCCGGTGGAAAGGTTGGGGCAGGGCAGACCGCGGAACGACAGCTGAGCGCCGTCGGTGCCGCCACGAATCGGCAGCACTTGGGGCTCAACGCCGCAGGCAAGGTAGGCTTCCTTGGCAACATCAATAAGCTCGGGATAGTCACGAACGATCTCGGCCATATTTCGATACTGCTGCTTAATCTCGACCGTCACGCGCTCCTCATCCAGACGCTGGTTGAGCATCGAGGCGGCGGCATCAATAAGGTCGAGTTTCTGCCGGAACTTGGCGGCGTCATGGTCGCGGACGATATAGCGCGCTGTGGCGTGATCGACGGTCGCAGATACACCCTCAAGGTGATAAAAGCCCTCGTAGCCTTCCGTATACTCCGGGCGCTGCGCGTAGGGGAGCAACGCGTTGAAGTCGCAGAACAGATTGCCTGCGTTGACCATACGGCCCTTAGCGTCGCCCGGGTGGATGGACTGGCCCTCAAAGCGGACGGTCGCCTCGGCGGCGTTAAAGCACTCCCACTCCAGCTCGCCGAGGGGGCCGCCGTCGACCGTGTAGGCGTACTTGCAGCCAAAGGCATCGATATCCAACAGCTCGGCTCCGTGGCCGATCTCCTCGTCAGGGCAGAAGCAAATGCCGAGTGCGGGATGGGGCAGAGAAGGGTCCTGAGCGATACGCGCGACAAGCGACATGATCTCGGCGACGCCCGCCTTGTCGTCTGCGCCCAGCAGCGTGGTGCCATCGCTGCAGACCAAGTCCTCACCCGCGAGGTCATTCAGGGCGGGAAGCTTGGCGGTAATCATGGCAACGGGCTTACCGTCAACCGTGCCGCAGACCAGGTCGCCGCCTTCGTAGTGTACGATGTGCGGCTTCACGCCGGCGCCCGGTGCAACTTCGGTAGTGTCGAGATGGGCGATCAGGCCCAGGGCGGGCTTGTCCTCAGCGCCCGCACTTGCGGGGATATGCGCGCAGACATAGGCGTGCTCGGTCACGTGGGCATCTTCCGCACCAAGCTCGCGCAGCTCTTCAACCAGCACGTTGGCAAGGTCAAACTGAACGGCGCTCGAGGGTACCTGGTCGCAGTTTGCATCCTCGGACTGCGTGTTGATCTGGACGTAGCGCAAAAAGCGCTCGAGGACATCGGGGCTCGTGGTGGTGTTTTCCATAAAGACCGCTCCAATCTTGGTCGTCGTGTGCAACAAGAACTCTAGCACGGTATGCCACGGCATACCACGACGCTTGGATGGGGTAGAATCAGCCAATGAATGCAGAAGGGACGGAAGATCATGGATACGACAAATAGCTCGCGCGAACTACATCTGACGGTGGCGAACGAAGACTACTTGGAGTGCATGGTTCGCATTGAAAGCGAAGAGGGGGAAACCAACGGCGTGCGATCGGTCGACATCGCGCAGCGCCTTGGCGTCTCCAAGGCATCGGTCAATAAAGCGGTTTCGGCGCTCAAAGCATCCGAACTTGTCGAGCAATCGCACTACGGCAAGGTAGTCCTGACCGATCGCGGCCGCGAGGTTGGTACGGCTATCTGGTACCGTCATCGCCTCATCCGCACGTTTTTGGTTCAGGAGCTCGGCGTCGAATTTGAGCGTGCCGATTCCGAGGCCTGCATGATGGAGCATGCGCTATCCGAGGACACGATGAACCGCTGGCTCGCCTATCTCGAAAAGCAAGGAATCAGCGTCGAGGAATAGCGGGATATATATGGATACGAGTTATTACAACCGCTTTGGTGCCGAGGAACTTACGCGCCGCTTGTCGAGCGAGACCTTGTTGGCGCAGGGCCCCATGGGCAGTGTTTTGTTGAGTGAGTACGATGCCGCCGACATTCCACCGGCGTTTTGGAATCTGGCAGAGCCGCAGACCGTTTCTCGCATCCATCGCTTGTATGTCGCCGCCGGCGCGCAGGTGCTCATTACCAACACCTTTCAGGCATCGAGCTATGCCCTCAAGCACGACCAGATTTCGCCGTCCGTGGCGGAGGTCAATCGCGGGGCCGTCGACGATGCCCGCCGGGCGCACCCTCAGCTGCTGCTGGGCTCGATGGGCCCGATCGGTATTGAGTGGTTTGCCGAGGACTCTGCCGAGTATCGTGAAATCCGAGGCATTGCGCGCGAACAGGCGCACGCCTTGCTCAATGCTGGCGTTGACGGTCTGCTGATCGAGACGGTGACGTCTATCCGTAATGTGCAGCCCATGCTTGCCGGCGCTCGAGATGCCGCCGACGGCATGCCTGTTCTGGTGAGTTTTGTCGTTGACGATAAAGGCGACCTGTTGGGCGATGGCCTCAACATCGAGGCAGCCGTTTTGTACGCCGAAAAACACGGCGCAAACTCGGTTGGTGTTAATTGCTGTTCGCTTGCGGCCGCGAACGCGGCGGTGCCCAGGATGGTTGCATCGGCGACTACTCCCGTCACGGTGCGTCCCAACGTAGGCGATCCGGTCCAGACTCAGGATGGCCCCGTATGGCACGAGAACCCCGAAGCTTTCGCGCGCGCATGCATCGAATGGAGACATGCCGGTGCCGCAATGGTGGGCAGTTGCTGTGGAACCACGGCAATCACTACGGCAGCAATGGCCGAGGCGCTCGATATATAAAGGGCAAAACCGCTCCATACGGGGCGGTTTTTTATTGCCTGCATGTCCTCGGCAGCATTTGCCCAAATGGTGAATGCTGGTGCCGGCAGGTTGCCGAGTGCATGTTGCGGGTATACCCCATGCGTAACATGATCCAAACACTGTGAGGTGTCTGCGCGTGTGCGCGATAATTCATTTTGGAACTGACGGTTGGCGCGCTCGCGTCGATGAGGACTTCACTGCCGATAACGTTGCCCGTATCGCCGATGCCGTCGGCGAGTTGTGGCAAAAGACCAATCCGGGCAAAACGGTATATATAGGGTTCGACACCCGGCCCCTGGCGCGCGAGTTCGCTGAGCTTGCGGCAGGCGTGCTTGCCGCTCACGGATTGGACGCAGTGCTCGCATCTCGGCCTGTTCCGACCCCCGCCCTTACGTGGGCGGCAGCGTATGACGGCGAGGCCTGCGGTGCGCTCATGGTGACGGGATCCCATCATCCGCAGGGGTATCTGTGCCTTAAGCTGCGCATGGGAGATGGCTCGACGGCCAATCAGGATGTCATCGAAGAGCTCGAAGAGACTATGGCCCCCGAACCGATGGGGATCGAGGAACGCTATCGCACCGCGGATATTATTCCTGACTATATGCAGGCGGTGGCATCGTTTGTCGATGCCGAGGCCATTCGAGCCGCTCACCTGCGTGTGGTAGTTGACCCCATGGGCGGCGCGGCCCAGGGATATCTTGCCGACCTGCTGCGGGAGCTAGGCGTCGAGGTGCACGAGATTCATGCCGGACAGTCGTCCGATCAAGAGGACATTTGCCCCGACCCTGTTGAGCCGTGGGTGGACGCTTGCGAGCGTGCGGTTGTCGAGGACGGGGCGTGCGCAGGCCTGGTGACCGACGGCGATGCCGACCGTATCGGTGCGGTCGACGAACGCGGTAGATATATTCATCCGCATCAAATCATGGCGCTTGTTTTGGGCGACCTCGTTCAATTCCGCAATTTGGAGGGGCGTGTCGTCGTCAATCTCTCGTGCTCGACGCTAGTGCGTCGCATTGCCGAGGCGCTTGGCTGTCGTGTGACCGTTAAGCCGGTCGGTTTCAAATATATAGCTGCAGAGATGAAGAAGGGCGGCGTCCTCATGGGAGGCGAGGAGGCCGGCGGTATCGGCATCGCCGCGCATATGCCTGAGCGTGATGGAATCCTTGCTTGTCTGATTCTGTGTGAGCTTATGGCAAAGACGGGCGCGCCTTTGGGCGTTTTGGTCGATCAGCTCGAGGCCAGTTTTGGTAAGACGAGCTATGGGCGTCGCGATTTGCGCCTTGAGGCCGAAGACGCCGAATCGCTGCGAACGCTGCTTCCTGGCATGAATCCTAAATCGATTTGCGGCAAGGCGCCGCAGGCTGTAAGCCATATGGATGGTTTACGTTTGGCATTCGAGGATGACACCTGGCTGCTGATCCGCCCCAGCGGGACCGAACCGGTGGTTCGCGTATACGCCGAGGGGTTCTCGGTGGAGGAGCGCGATGAGTTGCTCGATGCCGGCTGTGCCTTGGCTAAGGGAGCCTATCAGCTTTAGCCATATGACGCTTCACTATAAAGAGGCCCTCGGTGAGCGGTAGAGAACGGCTGGCAAACGTAAGCAGGGTTTTAATATGTGTAGGAAATGTGTACGCCCAGATTCCCGCCCCCGGCGCCCCTCCGGTCTGGCAATATATCTCCTTGCCGCGCGGCCCGGTCGGACCGGATCAGCCGCCAGGCGTGCACCTTGAGAACCGGATACTGCGAGGATGGACACATTCAGTGTCGCATCCGGGCAGACATCGAACCATTTGAAATGGTCTAACTTGGATTTGTTTTTCGCAAGGCCGCCGAGAGGCGGCCCCGAGAAATTCCTTTTCCTATACAGAACCATATGAATCGAACGGAACCGATCAGCGATGGACTGAGAGGACCGGACGGGCTCGAAGCCCAGATATTTTTGGACGGAGAGTTCGATCCTGGCTCAGGATGAACGCTGGCGGCGCGCCTAACACATGCAAGTCGAACGGCACCCCTCTCCGGAGGGAAGCGAGTGGCGAACGGCTGAGTAACACGTGGAGAACCTGCCCCCTCCCCCGGGATAGCCGCCCGAAAGGACGGGTAATACCGGATACCCCGGGGTGCCGCATGGCACCCCGGCTAAAGCCCCGAC
>ENA-OQNI01000088-OQNI01000088.1-human-gut-metagenome-genome-assembly--contig:-NODE-88-length-144823-cov-6.276172_pt1 | contig 144823 bp, 135 predicted proteins | sample MGYA00242627_ERZ504876 | MGnify/ENA primary metagenome ERZ504876 (study PRJEB26092, sample SAMD00036386) | human gut metagenome | host: Homo sapiens | study: EMG produced TPA metagenomics assembly of... | reverse complement strand
CTTTGTCATAGTGAAAATCTTATGCCTAAAGATACAAAATCTTTAGGTAATAACAAAGCCCCAGCTTGTGAAAGTCGGGGCTTTGTGCTTAAAAAAAAGAAGGTGCGCATTTTGACACACCTCCTTGCGGTTATTCTTCCTCTTTTATCAGGTGGCATAGCTCCGGGTCGTTCTTAATCCGGGTTATCTCGTCCTCGACAATCTGCCGTACTTCCTGACGGATGCGGTCATAGTTGGCTTGTATCGCCTCCAGCATCCGGTCGTTGCCGTCCTTGTCGGTGAAGTCGATAATCTGCGGCAACTTCACGTAACGGGCGGTTTCCCGTTTCACCTTTTCATTGTCCACCACGATTTCGCAGTGGAAAATCTTCTGCTCTATCCGTTCATCGAAGTTGTCTGCCACAGCACCCACGAACATGCCTTGCGTGAGGTTGGATATTTTGCTGGCTGGTATCAGGCTGTCCATTTGGGTGCTTATCGAGGTGGATTTCTCCCGCTGGTTTATCGTCATACTCTGCCGTTTCTGTAACACCTTACCGAAACGTTCCGATAGAATTTTTGCCGTTTCACCGACTACCTGACCGCTAAACACGTTACCCACAGTATTTTGTATCACCCGGCTTTCCTTGTCCCCGTAGTCACGGGTAAGCTGGCTGTAATCCTGAAAGCCCAGCAGAACCGCCACCTTGTTGCTTCGGGCAGTGGCAATCAAATTGTCAAGCCCACGAAAATATATGGTCGGTAATTCATCTATTATCACCGAACTTTTAAGCTGACCTTTCTTGTTTATCAACTTCACGATACGGGAATTATATAATCCCAGTGCCGCCGAGTAGATATTTTGGCGGTCAGGATTGTTGCCGACAACCAGTATTTTAGGCTCTTTCGGGTTGTTGATGTCCAGCGAGAAATCATCGCCCGTCATTACCCAGTAAAGAGCGGGTGAAATCATCCTTGAAAGCGGGATTTTCGCACTGGCAATCTGCCCCTGCAACTGCTCTTGGGCATCTGATTCCCAAGCATCTACGAACGGGGAAAGGTAATTTTCCAGTTCGGGATAGCTGCGCAAAATGGTGAATACATCGGCGTATTTCTTATTCAACAGTTCAATGGCATGGGGGAACGTGCAATACTTACCGCCCTGATAGATACGGAGATACCAAATTATAGCCGCCAAAAGAATAATTGGGCTTTCCACGAAGAAGTCGCCCTGCTTGCTTATCCAGCTGCGATTAAGGTTAAGCATAATCGTGTAGCTGGCTTCGTAGGCATCCGCAATGTCCGACATGAAGCTGGCATTTATCGGGTTGCATCGGTGGCTCTTGCGTGGGTCGTCAAAATTGATAACGTAAAATTTCGGCTTGACCTTGTAGCCGCCCAAGTGATTAAGTAGGTGATTGTAAGCAATTTCCGAAAGGTCGGGAAACTTATAATCATACAGGTAGAGCGCAAAACCTTTCTCGATTTGCTGTTTTATGTAATTATTTACCACCGCATAGGATTTCCCGCTGCCCGGAGTTCCTAACACGATGCTCGCACGAAAAACATTTACAACGTTAATATAGCCGTTGTTCCATTTCTTTTTATAGTAGAACCGGGTCGGCAAATTTACGGAATACTCGTTTTCGATAAGCCTTGTTTCCTGCATGAAACTTTCGTTCTCCATATTAAAGACATCATCCATAAGGTTGTTTTTTAACAGACGGGACATCCACGTACCTGCCATGAGCATACAGATATAGCCTGCCGACAGCGTGGTGATGTAAAACACCGTACCTGCCGTATGTGGCAGCGGAAGTTCCAGCACCCACCAGTTCAGAAAGAACAAAGTTACTCCCGCCGCAAGGCTGCAATGTATCTTCGCCCACGTTATCTTTTCCTCTTTCACGCCCTTAGTGCCGATGCACGACAGGGCGAGGAACACCACCGAAAAAAGTTTCGTCCAAAGGACGGACGAGAACAGCCCGGTGGTGCGCTGGAAATTCCACAGTATCTTGTCTATCACCTCAAACGTCACTCCCCATTCTTTCAGGGTGGAGTAACAGAACCAGTACACGTTTATTCCCACGAATAGAATACTGACAGCCCGCATAAAGTCCATGACCCTTGCAAGCCCTCTCAAATCATCTTCCTGTTGCATGATTATAATGTTTTTTTAAGTTAGTCGATGCGCCTTGTGCGCTTCTTTTTCTTCTTTCTCTTTTGTCGGGCGGTGTCCTGCGGATCGTCACCGCCTGATGCACCGCCGCCCAGCAATCCACCGAACGCACCCAACACGGAAGCCACGCCCGGAACGATGTCGGCTTTCGGCGTGAAGCCCGGCTGTTCCTGATGCGTGGGCTGGTCTTGCTGCGGTGCTGACACTTCGGGCTGGTGCATCTTTCCGGTTTCGCCCGAAAAACGTTCGTTGAACACGTTCGCCGAATACTCCTTGCCCAAGCGTGAACCGTTCAGCACCACCCGGCTGTCATGGTCGATGAACGTAACGCCATAGATGCGCCCGCTGTCATTCTGACGGAATACCACGTCAATGCCCTGCTTCTTTAGCTGTTGTTCCAGTTCCTTGCGGCTGCGGGTGGTCTGCATGGCAGTGGCTACAATCTTCCGGGTGCGCTCTTTCAGTTTCCCGTTCCTGATTGCTTCGCCCGATTTCTCCATTCTGCGCTGCACCGCTTCATAACCCACCGACTTGCCGATGCGGGAAGCCTTTACCGGGTTGCCCGCCTTTTCTCCCTTGTCGTTCATAGCGGAATAGACAATGCCCTGATAGGGCTTGCCGTTCACTTCACCCTTGACTTCCTCGGCGCACACGTTGTAAGCGGCAAGCAAAGCCTTGTACTCCCCGAACGACTGGAAGCGGTAGCCATAGCAAGCCGCTTTCACGGTATTGCCGATTTGGTGCTTCACGTCCCCGGCGGCATAGTCCACCTTTTTAAGTTCCGGGCGTTCGGCACGTTCCTTTCGCTCTGCCGGGTGCAGCCCGTATTTCTTTTCCAGTTCACGGGTGATTTGCTTGCTGCGCCGATGCTCGAACTTGTCATTCAGCGGCTTGCCGTTCTCGTCCACCCGCAACCCCACGATGTGGATGTGGTGGCGGTCGATGTCGGTATGCTTGTACACCAAATAGGGCTGGTCGCCATAGCCCAACTTCCGCATATACTCTTTGGCAATGTCGGAAAGCTGCTGGTCGGTCAGCACGTCTTCCGGGTGCGGGTTTATGGAAATATGAAGTATCGGCTTCTTGGTGGATAGCTGGACGGGCATCTGCATTTCAAAGCTGCGCATACACTCGCCGATAGAGAAATTCCCGTCCTCGCTTAACAGCATCCGGTTGGAGAAAAGCACCTTTGCTTCCCCGCTGTCCACCTTGTTTTGGTTGTACGCCAGTGCGCCGAACATATTGCCGCCCGTGCTTATTTTGGCAACCATAGTTCCTTGCACTCGTTTGTCAGGTCGATAACCTGACGGTTCAACACAGCCAGTTCGGTGGTCGCTTTCTCCAGTTTATAGAGAAAAGCCAGTGCCTTTTTCTCCGAAAAGTTACTATTCAGAGCCTTTACCACTTGGTTGTAATTGACCGCTACCGCCCGGAACTGGGCGTAAAATTCGGTCAGCCGGGCGCAATATTCTACTGCCGACTTGTCCACTTTCACCACCCGGAACGGCTCGCCGAACAGCCGGGCGGCGATGAAACGGGACTTGCTCGTAACGCCCGACTGCTCCCACTGCGAGAGAAAGCGGGCGTTCTCCCGGTCGTTCAGGTAAAGGACATGGCGGTGCTTCGCCGGGTCTGCGAGGGCGGGGCGACCGCCCTTGTTGGGTTTTCTTGTTTCCATACTTCTTTGGATTAAAAAATTACGACTTCGGAGTGATTTTTACCCCCGCAAGGGGCAAGGCGTTTTCAGGCACGGAAAACGGTTTTGTAGCATACAAAACACACCTTGCTATTTTCTGACGAAAATCGAAATCCGTCACGGACGGATTGGGGTCAGCGTGGAACGGTAAGCCCAGCCATTCACCAGCCCTGTTTTACACCTGCGCCCCCTGCGGTTCGTTACTCCGCTGCAAAGTAACGGTGATTTATAATGCTGTAAAATAGGTGGTTGGTGGACAAAACGGGACAGCGCAGGACAAATCGGGACAAGGTTTTCAGGGGACGTTTTTTCTCCCTTTTTTTGCATCGGATTTCAATATTGAAAGCAAGATTGAAAGAAATATTCCAATCAGGAAAGAATGATTGAAAGCATGATTTCAAGAAAACGTGATTGCAGGATTTCAATATTTCAAGAAAGAATGAAAGCAGGAAAACAAGATTGAAATAAAACAGTCTTTCAATATTTCAAGATTGCAACATGGAAAGAATGAATGATTGAAAGCAATAAATAAATCTATCAACCAATAATGAACGGAAGCAATATGGAAAACGAGAAAACACCCCTTTATGTCGCCTTTTCCACCCAAAAGGGCGGGGTCGGCAAAACCACCTTTACCGTGCTGGCGGCGAGTTACCTCTACTACCTCAAAGGCTACGATGTGGCGGTGGTCGATTGCGACTACCCGCAACACTCCATTGCCGGGATGCGAAAGCGGGATGCCGAGCAGGTCGGGGCGGATGAAGATTACAAGCGAATGGCGTATGAGCAGTTCACCCGGCTGGGGAAGAAAGCCTACCCGGTATTGTGCAGTTCACCTGAAAAGGCGATTGCAACGGCTGACGAACATATAGCCGCCGGACACGTGCCGGATATAGTGTTTTTCGACCTGCCCGGCACGGTGAACAGCGAGGGCGTGATAAACTCCCTTGCGGGCATGGACTACATTTTCACCCCCATTTCAGCCGACAAGGTGGTGCTGGAAAGCAGCCTGTCGTTCGCAATGGCTATCCAAAAGCTATTGGTGAGGAATGAAGCCTGCCGACTTGCCGGGCTGTACCTCTTTTGGAACATGGTGGACGGTAGGGAGAAAACAGACCTTTACACCGCCTACGACAAGACCATTAAGGAACTGGAACTGCCGCTGATGAAAACCTTTATCCCCGATACCAAACGCTACAAAAAGGAACTGGTGGCGGATAAAAAGGCGGTGTTCCGCTCCACGCTCTTTCCCGCCAGCCGCCCGCTGGTAAGGGGAAGCAACTTGGAAGAACTGATAACCGAAATAGTGTACTACATCAAATTAAAATGATATGGCAAAGCAAAGCGGCGGGATGCCGAAGATAGACGAGGATTTCATGAAAGAGCTTATCTCGCAGGGTGTTCCCAGTAAACAAGATAATAATAAGACGAATGATGTACCGCAAGAAACACAAACAGAAACGGTGCAAGTAGAGAAACCGACACCCCGCAAGCGCAAGGGCGGTTCGGGCGACTACCGGGAAACCTACTTTCAGAAAGTGGAACTGGCAGACCGACAGCCCTTATACGTGAGCCGTACCACGCACGAGAAGCTGATGCGTATCGTGACAGTGATAGGCGGGCGCAAGGTGACGGTAAGTAGCTACGTGGAAAACATTCTGCTGCGCCACTTCGAGCAGTACCAAGACGAGATAAACACCCTGTACGAAAGCAACTTCCAAAAGCCTGTCTGACTATGGTAATCTATTGCATACTTACCGGGCTTTTGGTGTACTATATCGCCCTATGGCTGTGGTATCGCTACACGGACAGCCGGACATCAACGGGCAGAACGGATGATGCGCCACTCCCACGAAACGAGGTTTCAGGCTACACGCTGATAGGTGAAAGCCGATACAAGGGCGGACTAATCGGGACAGCGCAGGACAAATCGGGACACCTCCCACAAGCGGCTGAAAATGATATTATTTTTGCGCCGCAGGCTGACGGACAGCCGGAAGAAAACATTCCGGAAGCAGCAGCCGAAGCGGAAGAAACGCCCGATTACGAGAATGACGAACCCGACTACGAGGACGAGGAAATAGCCGGGTACATGGACGGTGACGATGATACCGGGCGGGCTACGGGCGTGAGCTTCAATGAACTGGGCGATGCGGTACGCACGGCGAACGCCGACAACCCCACCGAAGCGGAGAAACGGCAAGCAGCCGGGACACTGGCAAGCATTGAGGGGACGAACCTCTACGATGCGGTGGTGGAGAACATCAACGGCGGGCTGGCAAAGGTGGCGGAACTGCTGGGACGCAACGAAGCGGAATTGGCTACGGCTGCTGTCCCTGCCGGAACTGGCGATACAAGCGAGGAACACGAAGCGTTCGACATGAACGATTTCCTATAATATAATAATGTATAAGCCTGACAGCATGAAACAACGGGATTACGGTTGATTGGCAACCTGAAAACCAAACAGACAAACGGGACTATCCCCGACCACTAAAATTTCAAATTATTCACCAGCCGGGAAAGGCGGACTATCCACCCGCCGCCCGGCATTAAAAACAAATCACAATGAGAAAGAAAATCTTCTTGTCGGCGGCTATACTTGCCGCCGTGGTAAGTGCCTACGCACAAGGAAACGGGCAGGCGGGCATCACCGAAGCCACGAACCTAATCACCGGGTATTTCGACCCTGGAACAAAACTGGTGTACGCAATCGGGGCGGTCTGCGGCTTGATTGGCGGGGTAAAAGTATATAACAAGTTTTCAAGCGGCGACCCCGACACCTCAAAGACCGCCGCCAGTTGGTTCGGGGCGTGCATCTTCCTGATTGTCGCCGCCACTATCCTGCGTTCGTTCTTCCTCTAAAAAGGCGGCAATGTCTGAATATCCGGTAAACAGGGGTATCGGGAAGCCGGTGGAGTTCAAGGGGCTGAAAAGCCAGTACCTCTTTATCTTTTGCGGCGGCTTGCTCGCCGTCTTCGTGGTGTTCATCGTCCTGTTCATGGCAGGCGTGAACCAGTGGCTATGTATCGGTTTCATCGTGTCGGCTTCGCTGCTGCTCGTGTGGCAGACGTTCCGGCTCAACGCACGGTACGGCACGCACGGGCTGATGAAAGCCGCCGCACGCAAAAGACACCCACGCTTCATTATCAGCCGAAAGGCGATACCCCGGCTGTTCAACTACAAAAGAAGAAAGGAAGAAAGAACATGAGGAATATGTTAAAGGCTACCACGCTGGAAAGGAAATTCCCCCTTTTGGCGGTGGAGAACGGCTGCATCATTTCAAAGGATGCGGACATAACGGTGGCTTTCAGGGTGGAACTGCCCGAACTGTTCACCGTCACCAGTGCCGAGTACGAAGCCATACATTCGGCATGGTACAAGGCAATCAAGGTGCTGCCCGACTACTCCATAGTACACAAGCAGGACTTCTTCATCAAGGAGAACTACCAGCCCGACACGGAAAGGGACGAGCTTAGTTTTTTAAGCCGCTCCTTTGAACGGCACTTCAATGAACGCCCGTTCCTGAACCATTACTGCTACCTGTTCCTGACAAAGACGACAAGGGAGAGAAGCCGCCGACAGAGCGACTTCTCCACCCTATGCCGGGGCAGGATTGTACCGCAGGAGATAGCCGACAAGGAAGCGGCGGCAAAGTTCATCGAAGCGGTCGGGCAGTTTGAAAGGATTATGAACGACAGCGGGTTTGTCACCCTTACCCGGCTGGCGGCATCGGAAATCACCGGGCAGGACGGAAAGGCGGGCATCATCGAGAAATACTTCTCGCTATCGCAGACAGATACCACCTGCCTGAAAGACATCGGGCTGTACCCGGAAGAAATGCGTGTCGGGGACGACATACTGTGCCTGCACACGCTTTCGGACGTGGAAGATTTGCCCGGAAAGGTCGGGACGGACACACGGTTTGAGAAGCTGTCCACTGACCGGAGCGACTGCCGACTGTCATTCGCCGCCCCGGTGGGCGTGCTGTTGTCGTGCAACCACGTCTATAACCAGTTCATCTTCATAGACGACCACGCCGAAAACCTGAAGAACTTCGAGCAGACCGCCCGGAACATGCAATCGCTCTCCCGTTATTCCCGTGCCAACCAAGTGAACAAGGAATGGATAGACGAGTACCTGAACGAAGCGCACAGCAAGGGGCTTGTATCGGTGCGCTGCCACTGCAACGTCATGGCATGGAGTGACGACCGGGAAGAACTCAAACGCATACGCAACGATGTGGGAAGCCAGCTTGCGCTAATGGAGTGCAAGCCACGCCACAACACGGTCGATACGCCCACGCTCTTTTGGGCGGGCATACCCGGAAACGAAGCGGACTTCCCCGCAGAGGAAAGTTTCTACACGTTCTTGGGGCAGGCTCTCTGCCTGTTCGTGGAAGAAACGAACTACAAGAGTTCGCTTTCGCCGTTCGGCATCAAAATGGTGGACAGGGTGAGCGGTCGCCCGCTGCATATCGACATATCGGATTTGCCCATGAAGAAAGGCATCACGACCAACCGCAACAAGTTCATACTTGGGCCGAGCGGGTCGGGTAAGTCTTTCTTTACCAACCACATGGTGCGTCAGTATTACGAGCAGGGGGCGCACGTGCTGCTGGTAGATACGGGTAACAGTTACTTGGGGCTGTCCCAGCTTATCCACAACCGCACGCACGGCGAGGACGGGATTTATTTCACCTACACCAACGAGAACCCGATAGCGTTCAACCCGTTCTATGTCGAGGACGGGGTATTCGACATAGAGAAGAAAGAGAGCATCAAGACCCTTATACTCACCCTGTGGAAGCGGGATGATGAAGCCCCGAAGCGGTCGGAAGAAGTGGCGTTGTCAAACGCCGTGAGTGCCTATATCGAACTGACAGGCAAAGACCATTCGGTAACGCCCTGCTTCAACACGTTCTACGAGTTTGTCCGGGATGATTACCGCCGACAGCTTGAACAGAAGAACGTCAGGGAAAAGGATTTTGACATTGACAATTTCCTGAACGTGCTTGAACCGTACTATCGTGGCGGTGAGTACGACTACCTGCTGAACTCCGACAAGGAGCTGGATTTGCTGCATAAACGCTTCATTGTCTTTGAGTTGGATAACATCAAAGACCACAAGATTTTATTCCCGATAACGACTATCATCATCATGGAAGCCTTTATAAACAAGATGCGCAAGTTAAAGGGGATAAGGAAGTTAATACTAATTGAGGAAGCGTGGAAAGCGATTGCATCGGCGAACATGGCGGACTACATAAAATATTTATACAAGACCGTCCGAAAGTATTTCGGGGAAGCGATTGTAGTCACGCAAGAGGTAGAGGATATTATTTCTTCCCCTATCGTGAAAGAAAGTATCATCAATAACTCCGACTGCAAAATATTGTTAGACCAGCGAAAATATCTCAACAAGTTCGACAGCATACAGAACCTCTTGGGACTGACCGACAAGGAGCGTTCGCAGATATTGTCTATCAACATGGCGAACCACCCCGGACGGAAGTACAAGGAAGTTTTCTTCTCGCTGGGCGGCACACAATCGGCGGTATATGCCACGGAAGTTTCATTGGAAGAATATTACACGTACACGACCGAGGAAAGCGAGAAAATGGAACTGTTCGCCCTCGCCGACAAGCTGGGCGGCAACCTTGAACTGGCTATCAAGCGGCTTGCAGAAAGCAAAAGAAATCCCCAATCATCAACAACTTAAAAATTAGGAACATGAAATGGATTGACAATCTGATATACACGCTATTGTCCGCCTGCCTGCTGGCGGGCTGCGAGGACAGCGGAAGCAAGGAGCTGGAAAGGATGCAGGGCTATTGGGTACACGTCAGGGGACACCCGGCTTTCACACTCTCGGAAACGGGCGGCAGATACACCGTCACCCGGAAAGCGAATGTCAGGGGCAGAATACTGGAAACGGCTTACCCGGTAACAGAACGGAACGGCTGCCTGTTCATCGAAACGGGCTTCCGCATACAGTTCACCTATGACAAAAAGACCGACCGGATAACGCTCATGCCCGGCGGCGAATACAAACGAGTTACAAACCCTGAAAACAAAAGATAATGAAAAGAACAATTCTCCTTATGGCGGTGTGCCTTTGCTTCATCGGCAAGGCATCCGCACAGTGGGTGGTGTCAGACCCCGGCAACTTGGCGCAGGGCATCATCAACACCACCAAGCAGATAGTGCAGACTTCCACCACTGCCAAGAACACGCTGGACGGCTTCATGGAAGCGCAGAAGATTTTCCAGCAGGGTAAAAAATATTACGATGCGCTCAAAGCGGTACACGATGTTGTCAAGGGCGGCATCAAGGTGAAGAAGTCCATTGAGCTGGTGGCGGAAATATCTGAAATCTACGTGCGAAACTATCAGAACATGCTGGCAGACCCGAACTACACGCCGGATGAACTCACCGCCATTTCAGCCGGGTACGCCAAGCTGCTCTCCGAAAGTGCGGACGTGTTGCAGGACTTGAAGAATGTAGTGAACGTGACGGGCATGTCGCTGACGGATGCCGAAAGGCTGGCGGTAATCAACAACGCCTATAAAAGCCTGCTCAACTACCGCAACCTCGTGAACTACTACACCCGAAAGAACATATCCGTGTCCTACCTGCGGGCGAAGAAGAAGAACGACACCGACCGGGTGCTGGCTCTCTACGGCTCGGCGGATGAACGCTACTGGTAACATATAAATCGGTATGCCTATGTTATTAGCAGCGGTGGATTTTGACAACCTGCACCAAGTGTTGCGGGTGCTGTACGATGAAATGATGCCCTTGTGCAGCAACATGACGGGGGTAGCCAAAGGGATAGCCGGGCTGGGAGCTTTGTTCTATGTAGCCGCCAAAGTGTGGCAGTCGCTCGCACGTGCCGAACCCATAGACGTGTACCCGCTCCTGCGTCCCTTTGCGCTGGGGCTGTGCATCATGTTTTTTCCAACTTTCGTGCTGGGGACTATCAACACGGTGCTGTCGCCAGTGGTGAAAGGGTGCAACCAGCTTATGGAAACGCAGACTTTCGACATGAACGAGTACCGGGCGCAGAAAGACCGACTGGAATATGAAGCCCTGATGCGAAGCCCCGAAACGGCTTACCTCGCATCGGACGAGGAATTTGACCGACAACTGGAAGAACTGGGCTGGTCGCCCTCCGACATGGTGACTATGACGGGCATGTACATGGACAGGACGGCTTATAATATAAAGAAGTCCGTCCGGGACTGGTTCAGGGAGTTATTGGAAATGCTCTTTCAGGCGGCGGGGCTGATTATAGACACGCTGCGCACGTTCTTCCTAATCGTGTTAAGCATACTGGGTCCGCTGGCGTTTGCGATTTCCGTCTATGACGGTTTCCAAAGCACGCTGACCCGGTGGATTTCACGCTATATCTCCATTTACCTGTGGCTGCCCGTGTCGGACTTGTTCAGCAGCGTGCTGGCACGCATACAAACCCTGATGCTCCAAAAAGACATCGAGCAGCTTTCAGACCCGGATTTCATCCCGGACGGGAGCAGCACCGTGTATGTAATCTTTATGATTATCGGCATCGTGGGCTACTTCACCATTCCAACGGTGGCAAGCTGGATAGTGTCGGCTGGCGGTACGTCTGCCTATAACCGCAACGTGGCACGGGCTGGGTCAATCGCCGGGGCTGCGGTCGGTGCGGCAAGCGGGAAAGTAACCGGGAAACTACTCAAATAACCAACATCAATATTTAGTATATGGAATTTAAGTCATTAACGAACATCGAAACGAGTTTCCGGCAAATCCGGCTCTTTGCGCTGGTATTCATCTGCCTGTGCGCACTGGTGACGGGCTTTGCCGTGTGGAACTCGTACAGCTTCGCCGAAAAGCAGCGGCAGAAGATATACGTCCTCGACAACGGCAAAAGCCTGATGCTGGCACTCTCGCAGGACATGGCACAGAACAGACCCGTGGAAGCGAAGTCGCACGTGCGGCGTTTCCACGAACTTTTCTTCACCTTATCACCCGAAAAGGGGGCTATCGAAAGCAACATCAAACGCTCGCTGTTCCTCGCCGACAAGACCGCTTTCAACTATTACAAGGACTTGGCGGAAAAGGGCTACTACAACCGGGTGATTTCCGGAAACGTCACGCAGACGGTGGAGATTGACAGCGTGAAGTGCGACTTCGACCAGTACCCCTACAAGGTGAACACGTATGCCCGCCAGTTGATTGTCCGGGAAAGCAGCCTGACGGTGCGAAGCCTTGTGACCTCGTGCCGCCTGCTCAACGCCACACGGAGCGACAACAACCCGCACGGCTTCATCATCGAAGCGTTCACCATTACCGAGAACAAGGATTTGCAGACCATTAAGAGATAGCCTTATGGAAAGAAAACGAAACTACATCGGAAAGGTGCGGGACTGGGCGGACGACCGCCTGCGCCGAATGTGCGGACGGATTACGCCGGGCAAAAGGCTGGCGGTTATCCTCGTGATGTTCTTCTTCCTTGGCGGCTTGTCTATCTACATTACCGTTTCATCAATCTACAACATCGGGAAGCGGGACGGCAGGCGGCTGCAAATAGAACACATCAGACAACTGCCGTTGCACGGCAATGACACAACCCAAAGTATCAACCCGTTAAACAGACCGCAATATGGAAGAAGTACAGAAGAATGAGAACGGCACGACCGTACCGCAGGCGGACGGGAAGCCGAAAAAGGAAGATAAACCCAAACGGGAACTTACCCCGCAGCAGGTGCAGCAGCGCAGGAAAATGATAGTCTTCCCGCTGATGTTCCTTGCCTTTGCAGGGTGCATGTACCTGATATTCGCACCCTCCGGCAAAGAGGACGTGAATGTGGAAAGCGTGGGCGGCTTCAATGCCGACATACCCCTGCCCGCAGAGGACGGGATTATAGCCGACAAGCAAAAGGCTTACGAGCAGGCGGTGACAAGCCGCAAACAGCAGGACAAGATACAATCCTTGCAGGACTTCGGTTTCACGCTGGACGATGATATGGAAGAACTCAACCTGATGCCGGAAGAAGATCCGAAGCCACAAAGGGGCGGCGGTGCTTCTTCACGGGCGGCTTACCGGGACATCAACCGCCAGTTAAGCACGTTCTACGAAACGCCCCCTGTGGACGAGGAAAAAGAGGAATTGAAACGGCAGGTGGCGGAACTGACCGACCGACTGAAACAGCAGCAGAACGCCACGCCTACGGCTGACGACCAAATGGCACTCTTGGAAAAGTCCTACGAGCTGGCGGCAAAGTACATGAACGGGCAGGACGGACAAAGGGAACAGATTGCCCAAATACCGACAGCCGGGCAGAACGGCGGCGGTATCGGCACTCCGGCTATTCCGGTGCAGGCTATCCGGGAAACGACCGTTTCGGGATTGCAGCAGCCCATGAGCGATGCCGACTTCATCCGGGCTTACAGCCAGCCACGAAACTACGGCTTCAACACGGCGGTAGGCACGGAGTACGCTATGGGAAAGAACACGGTAGCCGCCTGCATACACCAAGACCAAACGCTGGTGGACGGGCAGGCGGTGAAACTACGGCTGCTCGAACCCATGCAGGCGGGAAATATCGTTGTGCCGAAGAATACCCTTGTGGCGGGGACGGCAAAGGTGCAGGGCGAACGGCTCGACATACTGGTGTCCTCGATTGAGTACGCTGGCAACATCATCCCGGTGGAACTCGCCGTGTTCGACACGGACGGGCAAAAGGGGCTTTCCGTCCCGTCCTCTATGGAGCAGGAAGCGTTCAACGAAGCTATGGCGAATATCGGAAGCGGGCTGGGTACAAGCATTTCCTTTGCCCAAAGTGCCGGGCAGCAGGTGGCTATGGACGTGACAAGGGGATTGCTGCAAGGAACGTCCGGCTACCTCGCCAAGAAGTTCCGAACCGTGAAAGTGAAGCTGAAAGCAGGCTATAAAGTCATGCTGTATGCCAAACAACAATAACCATTTTATCAACCGTTAAAATTTCAATTGACAATGAAACAGATTTTTGGATTGTTCGCCCTCTTGCTGGGCGTGTGTGCGGCAAACGCACAAACCGCAGACACCGTGAAGTATGCGGCTGGCAACGACTTGTACCGGGGGATTACCCGGAAACTCCCGTACCGCCAAATGGTTACGCCCTACGGCGTGGAAGTGACCTTTGCCAAGACGGTGCATATCATCTTCCCCGCCGCCGTCCGCTATGTCGATTTGGGAAGCAACCACATCATAGCGGGCAAGGCGGACGGTGCGGAGAACGTAATCAGGGTGAAAGCCACGACAGAGGGCTTTCCGGGAGAAACGAACTTCTCCGTTATCTGCGAGGACGGCAGTTTCTTTTCGTTCAACGCCAAGTACGCCCGTGAACCGGAAATGCTCAACATCGAAATGAAAGACTTCTTGGAGAACGAGGACACCAGCGACTTTTCGCATACCCGCATGAACATCTATTTCCGGGAACTGGGTAATGAAAGCCCGCTGCTGGTGAAGCTGATAATGCAGAGTATCTACAAGAACAATGACCGGAAAGTGCGCCACTTGGGTAGCAAGCGTTTCGGCATACAGTTCTTAATCAAGGGGATTTACACCTATAACGGGATGCTCTATGTACACACGCAGACAAAGAACAGTTCCAACGTGCCTTTCGACACGGACTTCATCAGGTTTAAGATAACCGATAAAAAAGTGCCCAAACGCACGGCTATTCAGGAAACGGTACTGGATGCGGTACGCAGCTACAACGAGGTGATAGAGATTGCCGGGAAATCGACCGTGCGCACGGTGTACGCCCTGCCGAAGTTTACCATTCCTGACGACAAGCTGCTGGTCGTGGAACTCTATGAGAAGAACGGCGGGCGGCATCAGACCATACGGGTGGAAAACGCCGACATCGTGAACGCAGAAGTGATTGACGAACTAAAAATCAAATAGGGAATGAAAAGACACATCTTTATAATGATGCTCTTTGCGCTGTGCCTGACCTCGTTTCAGGCACACGCACAAAGATACCTGCCGGGCATGAAAGGCTTGCAGGTCACGGCGGGCATGACGGACGGGGTGCATTGGAACGCTGGCAGTGATTTCGCCTACCACATCGGGGCGGCGTACAGCGTTTACACCAAGAACGCCAACCGCTGGGTGATTGGCGGCGAATACCTGCACAAGAAGTATGACTACAAGGATATGCAGATACCCGTAGAACAGTTCACCGCAGAGGGCGGCTATTACCTGAAATTCCTATCGGACAGACGAAAGACCTTTTTCCTTTCATTGGGCTTGTCGGCTCTCGCCGGGTACGAAACAAGCAACCGAAGCGAAAAGCTGCTGCCGGACGGCTCTACCTTGCTGGATAAGGACTGCTTCATTTACGGCGGTGCGCTGACGCTGGAACTGGAAACCTACCTGACCGACCGGGTGGCTCTGCTGTTGAACGCAAGGGAACGGGCGTTGTTCGGCTCGGACATAGGCAAGTTCCATACGCAGGTATCTTTGGGACTGAAATTCATTATCAACTGATTGCTATATAATAATGTATATGAAAAATGTAATGTATAAAATCATCATGGGCTGCTGCATCGTGGCCGCCCTAGTTCTTGTGACCGCCTGTAATGACAGCTTGGATATTCAGCAGGCGTACCCGTTCTGCATCGAAACGCTGCCAGTACCCAAGAAACTGAAAGTCGGTGAAACCGCCGAAATACGCTGCCAACTGGTGCGTGGCGGCTATTACCAGCCGACCACCTATCAGATACGCTATTTCCAGCCGGACGGCAAAGGGAAGCTGGAAATGGATAACGGCACGGTGTTCCTGCCCAATGACCTTTACCCGCTGGAGAAAGAAACATTCCGGCTCTACTACACCTCGGCATCGACAGACCAGCAGACGATTGACATTTATATTATCGACAGCTTCGGACAGATGCAGCAACTTTCGCTATCGTTCAATAGTGATAGGAGTGAAAACGAATAAACTGTTTTGAATGAATATGTTAATAAACATCCAGCAAAATATTACTGGGTGTTTATTTTTTGTGTAATTTTGTGCAGGACTACAAATTGTAGTCCAAAGTTACACTCTAAAGGACTGTGAAATGAAAGATTTAATACCTTTATCCCAAAAATATTTCGACATAATAGCTCTGTTCTCAAGAGAACCTTTTGTTAAGTTGATTACAAAAGAGTTGGAGTATTATACAGATGGTAGCAATTTGATTGGTTTTATTTGTTTGGATTTGATTGATAATAATTACTCTGCTGGGATTTTATCAAGAGATAAATCTATGCAATACAGAGCAGTGAAGGTTAATGTTGATATGCAAACTATTACAGAAGCAAGAGAATGGATTAAGAAATCATTTAATGAGGACAATATTATTCAACACGATAATCATAGTGAGTTCTTCGATTTATTCAAAAATTTAAATAATGAAAAAACAATACATCCTCATTATAAATTGCTAAAAGAATCTGATTTTTATTCAAGTGCAAAAGAAGTTATTAAAGAAATATCATACCACTACAAAGATATTGACGGAAATTTTATAGACCAATTTCAATCATTAAATGGCTTTGATTCTCGCATTTTTGAATTATATCTATTTTGTTTCTTTAGAGAACAATCTTTTTCCTTTAAAAGAGATTTTGAAGCCCCTGATTTTATTGTAAATAAAATGGATAAAGAAATTGCAATTGAAGCAGTAACAATAAGCAGGAAACCTGAAAATGTAAAAAACATCACCGATTACACGCCTAAATCACCGGATGAAATAAATTCGGAATTAGAAAATAATGTTCCTCTGATGTTTGGAAGCGCAATTTATGATAAAGTAAAAAAGAAATATTGGGAAAAGAAGCATGTCCAAAATAAACCTTTTCTTATAGCTATTGCAGATTTCCATGACACGATGTCTATGACATGGTCATTTAATTCATTGGTAGAATATTTATATGGATATAAGTACAATGCCTACAAACACTCAGAAACAGGAGAATTAGTTATTAATCCGGAAAAAATAGATTTTTTCCAAAAAAGTAATGGTACGCAAATTCCTGCTGGATTTTTGTTAGATGAAGCCAATAAAAATATTAGTGCTATAATCTTTTCATCAACAGCAACATTATCTAAATTTAACAGAATAGGCAGACAAGCTGGAATGGGGAATGGAAATAGTTTATTAGTACGCGAAATGACAATTTATAATCATGATGAAAATGCTGATAAGCCTGATATTGTCGTTTATTCTGTTGATGAGAATGCTAATGAAACATGGAGTGAAGGAGTTGTGATTTACCATAATCCATATGCCCTATATCCATTAGACCCCACTTTATTTAACGATACTGTCGCACAATGTTTTTTTGATATGGAAAGTAAATTAGTACGAAGTTTCATGCCTAAAATTTTTCCTTACTCATCACATACAATAAATATGAAGCCAACAGATTCTCTAAAAAAGAATGAGGAATAAATATATATTAGAGAATAATGGCACAGGTTTCTTTGCTACTTTATTTTCCGGCACTCACGAAAGAAAGTAGCGGCGGCAACCGCCGCCGTTCTCTATCAACTGATTTTAAGGCTCTTTATGGGCGTGTATTTCTCTAACCACACCTTTACCTGCTCCATGTTATATTCGCCTGTGATGATTGCCGTATGGTCGTTTATGGTTACAAACCTGACACTCTTGTAGCTGTTTACCCAACCTCGCAGGGAACAAATGCCCCACGCCGCCGCATCTTCAAAAACGCTGCGGTCTATTTGGCTGATTGGCTCGCCGAAAACTACCGTCATTGTCTGAATGTCCGGCTTGTCCTCCAGCAGTTGAAGGTGGCGCAATGTGCCGAACTCGTCAATTTTGCGCCCCCATGCCCACACGTCATTATACCAATCATCGCCCCACTGGTGCGGGCGGTCGAAGCGGACTTTTACCTCTATTGTATTATTGTATGTTCGTTTTCCACCGTGTCCTCGATAACGCCCGTTACCATTAGACCCGTGAAAATGCACTCGCAACGTCTGCCGATTAACCCTCTGTTTACTTCTGTCGTTTTCATATTCCTAAATTTTACTTGTTGTTACTCCGTTCTTTCTTCGCCAGCCATTCGTCACGCCTGCGGCGGCACTCGTCCAGCGTTGGGGCTACCGTGCTGAACAATGCCATATCGGTGTGGCGGTAATCGTACTGGTAAAATGTCCGTCCCTTGAATGCAGCCAAACGGAATTTCACGAACTTTTCTTCTCCCGGTGTCTGGGTGATGCTCACCCCGTTTCTGTTAAGTGATTGCATGATATTCTATATTTTTAATGGTTATGAACTTGGTCGTTTTGGCGGGCGGGACTTTGACACCCCGCCCGGCTTGGTTATCATTATGCCGCCCGGAACACAAAGCCGTCATCAAACCAGTAATCGCACATGAACAGGTCACGGGCAAACCTTTGGTAATCAAAGTATGTTTCGGCGAAGTCGGGAAGTTCGTAGCACTCGACGACTATTTGCGTGGCAAAATCTTCTTCATCGTCATATTGTCCTATATACTCGTCTTGAAAGGCTTTTATCAAGTCGTCTGCATCTTCTTCGCTCAAATCACGGCATTTATAGTTGCACCACACGAAAAAGGCTTCCTGCTCGGTGTCGCTCAAATCCTCCACCGCATCACGCAGGGAAAAGAAATTTTCAGAAATCCAGCTTTCGCCAATTAAGCCCTCCGGCACGTTCTCCCAGTCCTGAAACATATATTCCGCATCCTCCTCGTCCTTGTGCAGTTCCCGGCAGGCTTCGTAAAATTCTTCCTTGTCCGAATAATCCGAAAGGTCGAGCCATGCGCCGGACAATGAACCGTTGTTGTACTTGGCGTAAGTGCCTACATAAACCCTTGCTGCTGATAATGTCGTTGCTTCCATACTGCTGTAATTTTTAAGTTTTTAATTTTATGCGGATTTGAGAGGTGAGGGAGTTGAAGTTTCACTGAACTTTTTTCCTGTTTCCCGTAAATCCGACTTTTTTTTTATGCGTCTTCCGGTCGGGTCGGTCGTTTTCGTTTCACATAGGCTCAAAAGGGTAGTGTTTAGAGTTTACAAGGTTTTGGGCAAAAAATACCTCGCAAGGCAGGGAAGATTTTTTCGCCAAACCGGAACGGCTCGACCTTGCAAAGTCGTGAAGAACACGTAACTACCTTTGCCTATTGAAATGATTAAAACGACTGTCCCAGCTGGGGGACTGCGTAAGAGGAAGATTTACAGATAGGGAAACTGGGGAAAAGTGCCTGTTCTCTTTCATCTTTTAGGGAACACTCCATGCGGGTGGGAAAGGCAAGGGTATGGCAAGTTTACCTTGCGGTACGCTTGTGCGGGTTTCCAACGGCTCTTTTCACGAAATACAGTCAGCCATGCCACGCACGGCTGGCGTTTCGGGGAATGTGCCAGTGGAAAAGGGAATAAAAAATGCGGGTAGTCGGTGGACTGCCCGCAAGGTGAAAGAATGTACCTTATTGGGATATAGCTTGTTAGGTGGTATTTCGTTACCGAAATCGTTACCTATTCGTTCTTATCACGGTTATAGGTAACGAAACCTACCGGACGGCGTTCTTTCTGTTGTTTCGACTGGCTCAAAAGCTGGGTAAGGGCTTGGTACAGTTCGTTGAACTGTGCATCGGTGCTTACCTCCAGTTCCTCAATGCGCCTTAACAGTTCCTCGTAACCGATTACCATTTGGCGCATGAGGACGAAAGCCCGCATGATTGAAATGTTTACTTCTATGGCTACTTTGGAACGGAGAACCGAAGAAAGCATGGCTACGCCCTGTTCTGTGAAAGCCATAGGCAAGGCTGCGCCAAAGTTGTAGTCAGGAGGTATCACATTTTGTGATACCCCTATGGATAACAGCAAGTTGGCTTCTTCTTTGGAAAGTACAAACATAAAATCACCCGGAAAACGCTCGATATTGCGCTTGACCGCCTGCTTTAAGGCTCGTGTTTCCACTTGGTAGAGTTCTGCCAAATGATAATCGAGCATTACCCGGTAACCTCTTACTTCAAAAATTTTGTTTTGGATAATCTGTAAGTCCATAATCGTATATTTTAGGGGATTTAGTAATGTTGGAATAATAGTAAGGACTGGTCACAATTTGTGACCAGTTCCCAATAATCAAAATTACATGGCTACTTCCTTGTAAATCTTCTCGATGCCGACAAATTTCTTGTCAAGCCCCTGCATATCGCTGCCTATCTTGCTGTTGGTGATGCGGGCATAGATTTGGGTCGTTTCGATATTGGTGTGTCCCAACATCTTGGACACCGTTTCAATAGGTACGCCCTTTGACAGCGTGGTGGTCGTTGCGAACGTGTGCCGGGCAAGGTGAAATGTCAGGTTCTTTTTAATACCGCACACATCGGCAATCTCTTTCAGGTACGCATTTAGTTTCTGATTGCTGATTACGGGAAGTATCTTGCCGTTCGGCAACTTGCCCTTGTACTTCTTCAAAATCATCTTGGGAATATCCAGCAGGGGAACATTAACGTCCGTATTCGTCTTTTGCCGCTTTGTCATTATCCAAAGGTTGCCGTCAAAGGATTTGCATATATTATCTTGCGTAAGCCCGGCTACATCTATATAGGCAAGCCCGGTGAAGCAGGCAAAGATGAACAAGTCCCTGACGTGTTCCAGCCGCTCGGAAACCATTTTCTTTTTAAGGATGATTTTTATCTCGTCCTCTGTCAGATACCCCCTGTCCACTTTCTCCAGCCGGATTTTGTAGCTGGCGAACGGGTCGCCCACCAGTATGCCGTTGTTGCGGGCAATGATGATGATGCGCTTGAAGAACTGCATGAACTTGGCGGTGGTGTTGTAGCCACACTTGCAGGCTGTACGCAAATACAACTCAAAATCGGTAATGAACATCGGGGTAATCTCCTTTATGGATATGTCCGATACGTTGTACTTGCTGCGGATGAACTCGGCAAGGTGACGGCGGGTCACTTCATACTTGCGGTAGGTCGCTATCGTCTTGGATATGTCTACAAGCTGCTTCACATCGTCATTATGCTTTTGGAACAACGAAAGGATTGTTTCGTGGCTCTCGCTATGACCTAAAAACTCGTTTTTCACTTTCTCGGCGGTCACGTAGTTGTCACGCCGCTGCATTTCGTGGTAAATGGTATTCAGGGAAGAACGTATGTCGTCCAAAAGGGCGTTTATCCTCCCGGCATCCCTGCCTTTGGCTTTGCCCGCAGCCGTGTTCCAGTTGTCGGGCTGGATGCTCTGTTTCGTACTGAACTGGCAAAGTTTGCCGTCTATGGTGATGCGTGCCATAATCATAACCTCGCCGTTTTTCTTTTCAGAACCTTTCTTCAAATAAAAAAGAACCTTGAATGTCGATTTCATAACTCACTTTTTTAGTTGCAAAATTAATTTTTACCTCTCGTTTTCGAGTTATGCAGACTATGGACTAATCAAGTCATTATCAGGTCATTTGAGGACAAATCGTTACCGTTTTTGTCCGGCAGGGAATAGGTAACGATTTAGTAACGAAACTTTGTCTTTTACCGTACTTTTGAAGTCTTGGAAGCTGGACTTTCGGGCAATAAAAAAAGCCACAAATCATTGATTTGTAGCTTTTTGTCCGTTTACTGACCATTTCTGTCCAGCACGTTCAGCGGAGAGACAGGGATTCGAACCCCGGGTACCTCGCGGTACAACGGTTTTCAAGACCGCCGCAATCGACCACTCTGCCACCTCTCCAAAACTCCTTTATCAGAAGTGCTTTCCGTTGAAAGCGGTGCAAAGGTACGAATCATTTTTAAATCTGCAAACAATCTGACATTTTTTTCACGAAATAATCGTATTTTTGCAGCCTATAATAAGTATAAAGACATGATATATCCTCAAAATTTTGAGCAAAAGATAGGATTCGACCAGATAAGGCAGTTACTGAAAGACAAGTGTCTTAGCACTTTAGGCGAAGAAAAAGTTTCAGACATGGGCTTTTCCGAACAATATGAAGTAGTAGAAGAGAATTTAAACCAAGTAACCGAGTTTGTTCGCATCATTCAAGAAGAGGACGGATTTCCCGACCAATTTTTTTTCGATGTCCGCCCTTCACTGAAACGGGTACGGATAGAAGGAATGTATCTGGACGAACAGGAATTATTCGACTTGCGCCGTTCACTAGAGACCATTCGTGATATCGTCCGTTTCCTGCATCGGAACAATGAAGACGAAGAAGAAAGTGATAGCCCCTACCCCAGTCTGAAACGACTGGCGGGAGACATTGCCGTATTCCCCCAATTGATTGGAAAAATAGACGGTATCCTCAATAAATATGGAAAGATAAAAGATAATGCTTCTACAGAACTGGCTCGTATCCGCAGAGAATTAGCCAATACAATGGGAAGTATTTCCCGCTCGTTGAACAGTATTCTGCGCAGTGCGCAATCCGAAGGATATGTAGATAAGGACGTAGCCCCTACCATGCGCGACGGTCGCCTGGTTATCCCTGTCGCTCCGGGCCTCAAACGTAAGATTAAAGGAATCGTCCACGATGAATCGGCAAGCGGAAAAACCGTATTTATCGAACCGGCGGAGGTTGTAGAAGCAAACAACCGCGTCCGCGAACTCGAAGGAGACGAAAGACGGGAAATTATCCGTATCCTGACGGAATTCTCCAATGTGTTGCGCCCGTCTATTCCGGAGATACTCCAGTCGTATGAATTTTTGGCAGAAATTGATTTTATCCGTGCGAAAAGTTATTTCGCCATACAGACCAACAGTCTGAAACCCGCCATAGAGAATGAACAGTTACTGGACTGGACTATGGCCGTACATCCCTTGTTACAACTGTCGCTAGCCAAGCATGGGAAAAAGGTCGTACCTTTGGACATAGAATTAAACAAGAAACAGCGTATTCTCATTATCTCCGGTCCGAATGCCGGAGGTAAATCAGTCTGTCTGAAAACGGTAGGCTTATTGCAATATATGTTACAATGCGGCATGTTGATTCCGATGCACGAACGCAGTCATGCAGGTATATTCAGCAGCATTTTCATAGATATCGGTGATGAACAGTCTATCGAAGACGATTTGAGTACCTACTCCTCTCACCTCACCAATATGAAGATAATGATGAAAAGTTGCAATGAACGTAGCCTCATCCTGATTGATGAGTTCGGAGGAGGTACGGAGCCGCAGATTGGAGGTGCCATTGCCGAAGCTGTACTGAAACGTTTCAACCAGAAAAGGACTTTCGGAGTGATTACCACCCACTACCAAAATCTGAAGCATTTTGCAGAAGACCATGAAGGCGTAGTCAACGGCGCCATGCTTTACGACCGCCATTTAATGCAGGCACTCTTCCAATTGCAGATCGGTAACCCGGGAAGCTCCTTTGCTGTAGAGATCGCACGGAAAATCGGATTGCCGGAAGATGTAATCGCTGACGCCTCGGAAATTGTAGGGAGCGAGTACATCAATGCCGACAAATATCTTCAGGATATCGTGCGCGACAAACGTTACTGGGAAGGGAAACGCCAAACGATCCGCCAACGGGAGAAGCACATGGAAGAAACGATCGCCCGCTATCAGACTGAAATGGAAGAACTGCAAAAATCACGAAAAGAGATTATCCGGCAGGCTAAAGAGGAAGCGGAACGAATGTTACAGGAATCGAATGCCCGTATTGAAAATACGATCCGTACCATTAAAGAGGCACAGGCAGAAAAAGAAAAGACCCGCATGGCCCGTCAGGAGCTAACTGACTTCCGTACTTCTTTGGATGCATTGGCTTCCAAGGAACAAGAAGAAAAAATGGCTCGGAAAATGGAGAAACTGAAAGAGAAACAGGAACGGAAGAAGAATAAAAAGAACGAGCAGAAAGCGGCAAGTTCCTCAACAACCGCTACTCCTAAAGTGGCTCCTATCTCCGTTGGCGAAAATGTGAAAATTAAAGGCCAGACCAGCGTCGGGCAGGTAATGGAAATCAGTGGCAAGAATGCAATCGTCGCCTTCGGAAGTATCAAGACAACCGTCAAGTTGGACCGTCTCGAACGCTCCAACGCGGCCCCCAAGACGGAAAGCATGGCCAAAAGTTCCTTTGTCAGCAGCCAGACACATGACCAGATGTACGAAAAGAAACTTAGTTTCAAACAAGATATCGATGTGCGTGGGATGCGCGGAGACGAAGCGTTGCAAGCAGTCACTTATTTTATTGACGATGCCATATTGGTCGGCATGGACCGTGTACGTATTCTTCACGGAACAGGAACAGGAATCCTTCGTACACTCATTCGCCAATATCTGTCCACCGTACCGAGTATCCGCCATTATGCCGACGAGCATGTGCAGTTCGGAGGTGCCGGAATCACAGTAGTAGATTTTGATTGACCCGGATATAAGACATATTGTAAACAAAACGTCGCAAGAACTTGTTCTCATTTAGAAAACCACTACCTTTGTTGCGGTGGTTTTCTAAAACGAGAATAAAGCATGAAAAATAACCTATTAAGCGAAAAGCTCATTTACACAGGGGACAGCCTTACTCCTACCCACATTCATCTCTGCACCTACAATGCCACTGAGATGCAGGAAAGCTCCGGCGACACCTTCCAATCCGTCAAAGCAACATTAGACAGTGCGCGAATCAACTGGTTGCAAGTACACGGTTTAAAAGATACGGAAACAATCCGCGAGATTTGCGCTCATTTTGAAATAGACTTCCTTGTTTTGCAGGATATCCTGAACGCAGACCACCCGACTAAAATCGAAGAACATGATAAATATATCGTTCTCATCCTGAAATTATTCTATCCCAACACCCATAAGGAGGAAAACGAACTGGACGAACTGCTCCAACAGCAAGTCTGTGTCATTCTGGGAAGCAACTATGTGCTGACCTTTCTCGAACAGGAAACCGACTTCTTCGATGATATTAACGCTGCCTTACGCAATGATGTACTGAAAATACGTAGCCGTCAGACGGATTATTTGCTCAGTGTACTGCTGAACAGTATAATGACCAATTACATCTCAACAATTTCTTCTATCGACGATGCCCTCGAAGATCTTGAAGAGGAGTTGCTGACTATCACCGACGAAAATGATATAGGTATCCAGATCCAGTCACTCCGGCGTCAATATATGCTGATGAAGAAATCCATTCTCCCCCTAAAGGAACAATACGTAAAACTGTTACGGGCGGAAAACCTGCTTATCCATAAAGTAAACCGTGCGTTCTTCAATGACGTGAATGACCATTTACAGTTCGTTCTCCAGACTATTGAAATCTGCCGTGAAACGCTTTCTTCATTAGTCGATCTATATATATCCAACAATGACTTACGCATGAACGACATCATGAAACGTCTGACCATTGTATCCACTATCTTCATCCCTCTCACCTTTTTAGTCGGAGTATGGGGAATGAATTACAAATGGATGCCGGAGCTTGATTGGCGATACGGATATTTATTTGCATGGATTTTAATGGGAGTTATCGGTATTGTTGTATATTTGTATTTTAGAAAAAAAAAATGGTATTGAGTAAGCACACTTAACTCATGAAATCAATTAAAGAGCTATATCGAATCGGTACTGGTCCTTCCAGCAGTCACACAATGGGTCCACGCAAAGCTGCAGAAATGTTCGTAGAACGTCATCCGGATGCAGCCTCTTTCAAAGTAACACTCTATGGAAGTCTCGCCGCTACCGGAAAAGGGCACATGACGGATGTAGCCATTATAGACACACTCAAAACTACCGCCCCGGTAGAAATCATCTGGCAACCGAAAGTCTTTCTTCCTTTCCACCCGAACGGAATGACATTTGCCGCTTTCGACGCCAACAACAAGATTCAGGAGAATTGGACAGTTTATAGTATCGGCGGAGGCGCACTAGCTGAAAACAACAGCAATCCGACAATTGAAAGTCCTGAAGTATATGGGATGAACAGTATGACGGAAATTCTGGAATGGTGCGAACGTACCGGAAAGAGTTACTGGGAATATGTGAAAGAGTGCGAGAATGAAGATATCTGGGATTACCTCGCTGAAGTATGGGATACAATGAAAGAAGCCATCCACCGCGGACTGGAAGCGGAAGGAGTGCTCCCCGGCCCATTGAACCTGCGACGGAAAGCTTCTACCTATTATATACGTGCTACCGGATACAAACAGTCCCTTCAATCGAGAGGACTCGTATTCTCTTATGCACTGGCGGTAAGCGAGGAGAACGCTTCGGGGGGAAAGATAGTAACTGCCCCCACCTGTGGTTCCTGCGGTGTCATGCCTGCCGTACTTTATCACCTGCAAAAGAGCCGTGATTTTAGCGATATTCGTATTTTGCGTGCATTGGCAACTGCCGGACTGATCGGAAACATCGTCAAATTCAATGCGTCTATCTCCGGCGCGGAAGTAGGTTGCCAAGGTGAAGTAGGCGTTGCCTGTGCCATGGCATCGGCAGCAGCCAACCAATTATTCGGAGGTAGTCCGGCACAAATTGAATATGCAGCAGAAATGGGATTGGAACATCACTTGGGTATGACTTGCGACCCTGTATGCGGATTGGTACAGATTCCCTGCATCGAGCGGAATGCCTACGCTGCCGCCCGCGCACTCGACGCAAATCTTTATTCCGCCTTTACGGACGGTATGCATCGTGTCTCTTTCGACAAGGTAGTGCAAGTGATGAAACAAACCGGACATGACCTTCCCTCACTCTACAAAGAGACGAGTGAAGGAGGATTGGCCAAAGATTACCAGCAAATGTAAACCTACAATTATAGTGACGCTATCTTATCGGAAGACCGTCACTATACTAACAAAAGAGTGACGCTATCCTGACAAGATACCGTCACTCTTTCCATTTCAGTTAAATGGATAAGAAATTATTCTGCCGGAGGCCAAATCGTATCATCCCCGTTACTGATATCCTTTTCGTGCAGCAATCCACCATCCTGCGAGAAAACCAGTGAATAGCGCCGGCTTCCCTGCTTCACCTGAATGACAGATTCCGTAGGATTCTGCGGATAAACGAGTACATAGACATCGGTCACCACCCAAGAACTGTATTTGGTATTATTGAAAGCAGTATATACAGCCGGAACTAAACTATCTATACTTTCCAGTTCATTTTCTGTCATCAGCCAATTCGCATTCCCGTCAAACCAGACTTCCAGTTCGTCATCGGCCACCCAGCAATCGGCCACATAATACACATCTTTCATTTCCCATTCTATATTCTGAGCTGCCGGATATAATTGTTTCAAGGCTTCCGTAATATTGGAAGGCGGATTGAAAGCCGGATCATCATCTTCATCGGAACAGGCGCCGAATGAAAGGGCAGCCAACATCAGAACCACCGCCCAGGCGCCAAACTTAAATCTCAACATAGTTACTTTTTTGGTTCAGGTTTATTATTATACTATCACTTATACTTAATCGTCCGCTTTAACAAACTTCCCTTTCTTGTCAAACTTGAAAGAGACGCCTGTGGACAATTCAACTTCATATCCCTTACGGTCACGCTCCACTTTCGTCACTCCTTCAGCAGCAAAATTATGTGCTTTCAGATAATCAACGGCAAAGTTCGGAACAATACTTGCAGGAATCACCTGTCCTTTTCGGGCACTTACTTCTTCCCAGTTTCCCTTGCTGTCGAATTCTATTTCCGTACCGTCTGTCAGTAACACCTCATATTTGGTAGCCTCCAGCATTTCCTTATCAATCTTGATATGAGACACTTCGGGTTTAGTAAAATGACGGTTAATAAAATTGCGTGCCGGAAGCGGTAACTGATTCATGTCTTTAGTTATCACATCAGCAGCCCATGAAAACTGTACGGCAACAATAGCCAACACGAGTAAAGATAGAATTTTCTTCATAATCATTATTTTTTTAACGTTAATACTATACTTTATTTTATACAGCAAATAACGATACAGATTTAGGAAAGATTTGGGAATAACCGAAGAACAGTCTTTTTTTTGTGTTCTTTAACTTTCAGTCCTCGGTATACAAATAAAAACAGGACAGCAAATTTATCAACGGTACAAAAATATGAAAGGCAACCTTTTTCGGTTGCCTTTCGTTTGTCTCAAATGCTTTCACATTGGTGCTATTCTACTAAAAAGCCTGTTCACAGGCTTAATCGGGTGTTTCTTCTTCATACGCGTCTTCCAGCATATCAACTTTCTGAATACTCATCTTTCCGTCAGCGGTTATCGTTATGGAAAGCGGGACATACAAATCCGTCTGCGGATAGCAGACACTCGCTGCATATACAATGCCTTGCGGAGTTGTTTTATCATATACGATTCCTTCGAGCACGGACTTTGCCAGAAAGTCGGCATCCACTACCGAAGAAAAATCATTCTTGGTGAAGGTCTTGTTGAACACTGATTCACCACCGCGCGTCAGACGCAGCACGATTTTATTATCCATATACGTATCCCCCATTTCATTGGTAACATGAGGCAGGCTCTCGTCCGGTGTACGGGAAACGAAAGAACGATAATCCTTCCCTTTGAATTTGATGTCTATTTCACTTTTAGAAGTCTGCATCCGTTGTATTCCACGAGCGTCTACGCTATCCTGCGTTGCCAATACCGACTCCTTTTTCGAGTTTACTTTACCGCCACAAGCAGTCACAGCCACAACCAGCGGCAACAAAAGCAGATAAATAAGCTTTTTCATCCTGAAGTTTTCTGTTTATAAATAGACGACAAAGGAACAAAAAGACGGTGAGATTTACAAGAGTAACCGGCATTTTTCCTACATTTGCAATAAAGAACAAAGTTATTTGCAATAATTACTGATTTAAAAACCTGCAAACCTGACAATATGTGCCAACGAATGATAACGATTCTTTTTCTTGTCTGTGCATTCTGTATAGGCGGCAGTGCATACGGGCAGAAAGTGAATTATCAACAATTCGAGAATATCTACCTCGGTGCCGAAGCATCGGTCATCAGTTGCTTCCTGCAAGACAGCGAAGGGTTGATATGGATAGGTTCCAACAAAGGGTTATTCAGTTACGACGGATATTCCACACAGCAGCACTTCACTTATGGAGAACGCAATAACACGCGCATTTACTGCGGAATAATAGCAGACAATACTTATTTATATTTAGGGACAGATAACGGAATCCTCGTCTACAACTACCGGACGGACAAATACGAACAACCGGAAACGGATTTCCCGACAGATGTACGGACAATGGCGCTTCAAGGAGACACCTTATGGATAGGTTCGTTGAACGGTCTGTATACGTATCAACTCAACACAAAGAAACTGGCTTCACTCGACAGTAAGAGCAACGGACTTCCCCATCACACTATTTATTCTATCATCCGCACAACGGACAATCAGATATATGTAGGCACCTACAATGGTTTATGCCGATATATAGAGGAAAGCGGAAAGTTTGAAAATATCCCGTTGCCCGTCAACCGGAGCGTGAGCAATCTCTTTGTCAACTCTTTGTTGGAAGATACGTCCCGCCAATGTATCTGGATCGGAATGGAAGGATCTCTTTTCCAATATACTCAGGCCACGGGACTAATGAAACCGATAGATGCCTTCCACAACAATTCCATTAAATCACTGGCTTTGGACGGGAATGGAAATTTATTAGCGGGTACCGATAACGGACTTTATGTTTACCAGAACGATAATGGGACACTGCAACACATCGTACACGACTCCCGCAATATCCAGTCGCTAACCAACAATATTATCTGGAATATATTTGCCGATCAGGAACAGAACATCTGGCTGGGAACGGATTACGGCATCTCCCTTTCACGCTACAACAGTGCATTGCAATTCATTCCTATCTCGCAAATCACGGGTACAGGAGACGGAAACCAGTTTTATTCCCTGTTCCGGGATTCCAAAGGGTTCTACTGGTTCGGAGGAACTAACGGAGTCATCCGTTTTACCAACCCCACCGGTAACAAGCACGACGCTGTCTGGTACAGAATGGGAGATAAGCACCATCCGTTGTCCCACAACCGTATCCGACACATCTACGAAGACAGAGAACAACAACTCTGGATAGCCACGGACGGCAGTATTAACCGTTACGACTACAAGACTCACCAATTTGTACACTACAACATCGTAGACAGCACAGGAACAAACAACACCAACTGGGCTTATTACCTGTTTGAAGACACCGACGGAAAACTCTGGATAGCAACCTGCCTCGGAGGTATTTTTGTAGTAGACAAACAAAAACTGGTACAATCTTCCGGCGGAACCTACATAGCCGAGCAGAACTATTCCACTCGCAACGGCCTGTCAGGAATGTTCATCAACCAAATTGTTCCCGATGCGGAAGGTAATGTATGGGTATTGCTCTACAACAGCAAAGGAATAGACAAAATCAATCCGCGCACGCAGCAAGTAACCAAATTGTTTGCCGAAGAGTTGAGCGGTGAAAAGAGCCCGAATTATCTCCTACGAGATGAGGACGGTATGCTCTGGGTAGGATTTCACGGTGGGGTCATGCGCATCAATCCCCAAGATTCCGGTCAGCAAAGTATTACCTTCGGCAGCTTCAGTAACAATGAAATTCTGTCTATGACTTCCGTAAAAGAGCATATCTGGATTTCTACAACCAACGGGCTTTGGATTGTCGACCGGAAAACAATGGATGCACGCCAACAGAACATGACAGACAAGCGTTTCACAAGTCTTTTCTTTGACCCGAAAGACGAAAACATCTATTTGGGAGGTGCGGACGGATTCGGTATTTCCCGGCCGGACATACAGGCTATGAATCAACCGGAACGCCCGATCCTGCTGACTGCTTTATATATCAACAACCAGTTGATGTCTCCGCACACCGGAGAAAGCATACCTAATATCCGTTATACGAACTCTATCGAACTGGCATATAACCAGAATAATCTGGCTTTCGAACTTTCCGACCTCCCCTATTCGCTAGAGGAAAAGCATGAATTTGTCTATCAGCTGGAGGGAATGGACAAAGAATGGAATTTCCTGAAATCGAATACAAACCGCATTACATACAGCAACCTCAACTACGGAGATTATCAATTAATTATCAGTAAGGTAGAAAAGAGTGGCCACCCGTCCGAACATCCTTATATTTTGAATATCAAGATCCTGCCTCCGTGGTATTATACGGTTTGGGCAAAGGTGATTTATGTTCTTTTGTTCCTCAGCCTCATCATCTGGACAATCAATTTCTTCCGCGTCAAGAACCGGTTGAAAATGGAACGTATGGAGAAAGAGAAGATTCTGGAACAGTCACGCCAGAAAATGGCTTTCTTCAGCAACCTATCCAATGAGCTAAAGACACCGCTTAGCCGGATTATTGCACCCGTGAGCCAGCTGCTCCCTGCGACGGAGGAAGCGCACGAGAAACAGACATTGGAAGAAGTGCAACGCAATGCGATGAAGATTAATTCGCTGATTCATCAGGTGCTCAACTTCAACCGTATAGAAGATAACGAAGATTCACTACTAATACTGTCGCGTATCGAACTTGTGTCATTCAGCCACAGTCTGTTCTCCGTCTACGAAGAAGACAAGCGGCTGACTTTCCTTTTCGAGACAAACAAAGCGAAGATTTATGCCGATATGGACGCTATCAAACTGGGAGTGATACTAGACAGTCTGCTTTCAAATGCAGTGAAATTCACTCCGGACGGCGGCAGTATCCGGTTGTCTCTTTTCTATCGCGAAGAAACCGGCTTAGTGGATATCTGTGTATCGGACACAGGATCGGGAATCCCGCCGCGGGACATTCCTTACATCTTCCAACGTTTTTTCCAATCCCCCCACTCCGGTAATAAGGAAGGTACGGGTATCGGGCTTTATCTGGTAAAAACTTACACAGAACTGCACGGCGGACACATCACCGGCGTCACCTCCGAAGAAGGAAAAGGGACTTCCGTCGGATTGAATATTCCCGTCATAGCAGTGGAGGAAGAGGAAATCCCCGCGACACAGGAGAAGAAGCGACTGGAATCGTTGCCCGTACTCAAACCGATTGAAGCGGAATCGCAGGACGAGAAATTCCTGTCGAATATAATTCGCCTGATTGAAGACCATCTTTCGGAGTCGGAACTGAATGTGAATGCTCTTTGTGAATTATCCGGTATCAGTAACAAACAGATTTACCGGAAAATTAAGCAATTGACCGGAATGTCTCCCGTAGAATACATCAAGTCAATCCGGATGAAAAAGGCTGCCATGTTATTGCAGCAAAAGAAGTTCACCGTTGCCGAAGTAATGTATATGGTGGGCTTCTCCAACCATTCTTATTTTTCCAAATGTTTTCAGGCTGAGTTCGGAAAAACGCCGAAGCAATATATGCAGCCTGCTGTTGACGAAGAAAATCACAATAAATAAAGCACTTGCGGGTGAGGATGAGGCATTAATTGCTGTGTTTTTACCTTTCATCATGTAGCGCTTTGTCCATTGCAACCTATTATCTTTCTTCCGGTCTATCGTTAGATAAATCCTGTTGCATTAGAAGTTAACTTTTTCCGGTCTAACGGTTAAGTTGTTTTTGATAGTATATAAACTATAAACGCAAGTTCTAATTATATAAACGCAAGCTTCATTTTTATAAATGCAAATTGTATTTATAAAAATGAAGCTTGCGTTTATAGTTTACAGCAGACGGAAAGAAAATTTGCCGTTAGACCGGAGAAAATTTGTAAAGGAGGGAAAGAAATTTATCTATAAGTAGATTGCATGGAAGAACGGTAACAACCAGTTCATATTCTACGGTTATTCTGTGCAAGAGGTGAAATAGACGAACCTCATAAAAGCACATATTGGAACTAATTATGGCCTAATCGCGGCTGAAAAGCACCTTTCGTCCTATTTTTATCCTTATATGTCCAATCTGTGCTTTCATCAAATCAGCACCTATCTTATCTTTGCCGGTATAAATAACCCGCCAAATTTGATAGCATGAAAAGACAGTTTATTCTTACCTTTATTTGTCTGTTGTTTACCTTCACCGGTATACAGGGGAAAGTAACTACACCTATAATATATATAGATGGAAACGGAGTGATGCGCTGGAGCGACACCCACGAAGAGGCCTCTTTCTTCGGAGTAAACTACACCCTGCCTTTTGCCCATGCCTACCGCGCACTCGGCTATTTGGGACTCGACCGCAAAGCTGCCATAGATAAAGATGTATATCATCTCTCCCGCTTGGGACTGAATGCTTACCGTATTCATCTATGGGACGTGGAGTTGACAGACGGGCAAGGTAATCTCCTTGAAAACGAGCATATTGACCTCATGGATTATCTAATTGCCAAACTTAAGGAGCGCAATATCCATATTGTCATCACCGCACAGACTAACTTCGGAAACGGATACCCCGAACGGAATATACAAACCGGCGGTTTCTCTTATAAATATGATAAATGCGATATGCATTCTAATCCGGAAGCGATTGCCGCACAGGAAACTTATCTCCGCGACTTGGTGAAACATACTAATCCTTATACAGGACTAGCTTATAAAGACGATCCTTCTATCGTAGGTTTTGAGATCAATAACGAACCCTGCCATTCCGGTACGAAAGAAGAAGTAAAAGCCTACATCAACCGTATGCTGAAATCAATGAGCAAGGCGGGAAACCGTAAACCAGTATTTTATAATGTAAGTCACAACGGATATGTGGCAGAAGCCTATTATGAAACGACTGTTCAGGGAACTACCTATCAATGGTATCCTATCGGGCTCGTATCCGGACAAACACAACAAGGGAATTTCCTTCCTTACGTAGACCGTTATGACATTCCTTTCGCCGGAAAAGTGAAAGAATTCAATAAGAAAGCACGGATGATTTATGAATTCGATCCGGCGGATATTATGTACTCTTATATGTATCCGGCCATGGTAAGGACTTTCCGCACGGCCGGTTTCCAATGGATTACGCAGTTTGCTTATGACCCGATAGACCTTGCGTTCGCCAATACGGAGTATCAGACTCATTTTCTGAATCTTGCCTATACTCCGAATAAGGCTATCAGCATGAAAATTGCCGCCGAAGCTGCACGGAGTTTGAAAAGAGGAGAATCGTATGGGAGTTATCCTCAGGATACCATATTCGGTAATGGCTTTCGCGTCAGCTATGCGGAAGATTTAAGCGAGTTGAATAATGGAGAGAAGTTTTATTACTCCAATCAGACAAATACACCACCCAAAGATGCATCAAAGCTGGTTTCAATCGCCGGATGCGGAAGCTCGCCGATAGTGGACTATGAAGGTACGGGAGCTTATTTCATTGATTGCCTTGAATCAGGAATATGGCGACTCGAAGTAATGCCGGATGCGGTAGTAGTCAATGACCCTTTTGCCAAGCCGTCACTCAAAAAAGAAGTAGTCAGCATTATCTACGGTACTTGGGATATGGCATTACGAATTCCGGATTTGGGCAAAGCGTTTACTCTCACAGCTCTCGACAAGAAGAACGACCGGAAAGAAGAAACAGTGACGAATGGAGTGATTTGCGACCTTCGTCCGGGGGTTTACCTGTTGAAACGAAACGGTTGTACCCCGCAACAGAACTGGAAAGCTGATTCACGTTGGAATTCGATTCGTATCGGAGAGTTTGTAGCTCCCACTCCCCGTACTATGGATTATAAGGTCACTCATACTCCGGCAAGCATTGCCGAAGCAGGCAAAGCATTGATTATTAATGCGCAAGTAGCAGGAAGCGTTTTTCCGGATTCTGTCATTATATACACGGATAAGGTGTCTTTTTGGAACGAGCATAACCCGTATATAAAGATGAAACGTACAAGCGGCTATACATATCAGGCTATCCTGCCCGCTGCAGATATAAAGGAAGATTGTTTCAAGTATAACATCATCGTCTGCCGGGGCGACAGCACCCATACTTATCCCGCCGGAAATTCCGTCACCGGAAGTTCCTCGGGAATCCAAGGAAGTCCATTGGACTGGAACTATACTTCCGATTTCTACTGGACTACACGTGTTGTCGCTTCTGGTAGTGCGATACAACTACTGAAAGTAACGGATACAGATAGCCGGATAGAAGCATATACACTTCCTGAATGGAACGACCTGCAACGTACCTTACTTGATTCTTCTCCGATTGAGAAGCCGTTGCTCCGGTTCTGTTTCACACCGAAAGGAAAAAATCCGCAACACTTCCTCCGCGCATTCGTAAAAGATGAAATCGAAGGAAGAAAAGATAAAGTGAAAAGTTGCACTACGCTCTGTATTCGTGTAAATAGAAACAAACCTCTTCCGCAAGGACTCAGCGCAGGTTTTGTCACTTCGGACGGATATACCTACAAAAGTCTCTGCCCTGCTCCGTCAGCAGAAGGCATTGTACGGATTCCTCTGAAAGAACTGCGTCTAACGGATACCGCATTGTTGCCCATAGCTTATCCGACATTCCTGAAACAGTATTTCCACCCGGAGACGGTAATTCCTTTCCGACCGGAGAAGATAGAGAAACTGGAACTGTCAATGCCTGGAACCGGCAAACCAACCGTAGAGATTGAACTTGGAGACGTGTGGCTGGAATAGCCGGATATGTTCACCCAGCGTCCCAAACAATAATAATACAATAAATCTATTATCAATAACACATTAATTATGAACAGGAATATCTTAAATCTACGCCAACTGACTGTACTCCTTATATTGTGTACAGCCTTTTTAGGAGGTATCATTCCTGCCTTTGCCCAACAGGGCGGCAAGAAAATCACCGGACAAGTGATTGATGAGAACAAAGAACCGATGATCGGAGTAAGTATCCTCATCGTGGGCACTTCTACCGGTACGGTTACCGACTTTGACGGTAACTACACATTGAACGTACCGCAGGGCAACAAAGAGTTGCAATTCTCTTATGTGGGATATGAGACTAAAATAGTTGCCCTTCCTACAAGCGGCTCTGTACTGAACGTACAGATGAAAAGTGATTCACAGGTATTGAGTGATGTAGTTGTTATCGGATATGGAACGCAACGAAAAAGCGACCTGACCGGTTCGGTAACAAACGTCAGCAGCAAAGACTTCAATATGGGACTGGTCAGCTCTCCCGAGCAACTGATTAACGGAAAAATCTCCGGCGTGCAGATTATGTCCAATAGTGGTTCGCCTACGGCGGGAAGTACCATCCGTGTGCGTGGCGGTGCCTCACTGAATGCCAGCAACGACCCGTTGATTGTTTTGGACGGTGTTCCTTTGGAACAGGGTGGTATCAGCGGGAACGACGGAAACTTTCTGAGCCTCATCAACCCGAACGACATTGAAAGTATGACCATTCTGAAAGATGCTTCTTCCACCGCTATCTACGGTTCGCGTGCATCCAACGGGGTAATCCTTATCACTACCAAGAAAGGGACTTCGGACAAACTGCAAATCACATTCAGCACTACCAACTCCATTCAGACACGCACCAAACTGGCGGATATGTTAAGCTACGACCAATTTGTCAACACGATTCGGACACAAGGAACTTCTGCCCAGCAAGCTCTGTTGGGAACAGCCCGCACGAACTGGAACGATGAGATCTATCAGAATGCTTTCGGTACGGATAATAATCTGAGCGTCTCCGGAAAGATTGCCAAGAACTGGCCGTTCCGTGTGTCGGTAGGTTATTATAACCAAAGCGGTCTGCTACGCACTGATAATGCGGAACGCTATACGGGAAGCATTATGCTGACTCCCTCTTTCTTCAAAGACCACCTGAAGCTGAATATTAACGCCAAGGGTTCTATCAACAACAATACATTCGGCAATACAGACGCTATCTGGGCAGCCGCTACCATGAACCCGACCATTCCCGTTTATTCAGGACTGGATACCTTCGGCGGATACACGGAAGCGACAGACAACACAGGCGCCCCTGTCAACGGCGCCGTAATGAATCCCGTAGGACTTATCAAGATGAATGATTCTCAAAGTAACGTAAGGCGTTTTATCGGAAATGTCGATGCGGATTACCGTGTTCACTTCTTCCCCGATCTGAAACTGCACGCTACACTGGGCTATGACTACGCACAAGGTAAAGGTAGCGTATATGTTCCGGCAGAAGCGGCACAGAACTACAATACTTCCGGTCTGGATTACAGCTACGGCCCCGAAAAGAAGGAGAACCGTCTGCTTACCTTATATGCCAATTACAACAAGCTCGTCGAATCTATCAAGAGTAGCTTTGACGTGACAGCCGGTTACGACTATCAGTACTGGAAATCGACTACACCGCTTTATAGCGAAATGAACACGTTGGGAGAGATACAAAAGACATCCAAAGCGAAAGATGAGCGCCACGTGTTGCTCTCCTACTACGGCCGTCTGAATTATTCTTTCGATTCACGCTATATGCTGACTACGACTATCCGCCGGGACGCCACTTCCCGTTTCGCCAAGAATGTACGTTGGGGTACTTTCCCTTCGGTAGCTTTAGGCTGGAGAGTGACAGAAGAATCTTTCCTGAAAGACAATAAAGTATTGAGTAACTTGAAGCTCCGTGCCAGCTATGGTGTGACCGGACAGCAGGACGGTATCGGCAATTATAATTACCTGCCTATCTACACTCAAAGCCAAAACGGTGCGGAAGCCAGCATGGGTAACGGATACATTCATACCTACCGTCCCAGTTCCTATGTGCCCGATTTGAAATGGGAAACAACTACTTCCTGGAACGTCGGATTCGACTTCGGCTTCCTGAAAGACCGCATTACAGGTAGCTTCGACTACTACACCCGCCAAACAAAGGACTTGATTGCCACGGTTCCCGCCGCAGCCGGGACGACCTTCGATCGTAATATCACTACAAACGTAGGAAATGTAGACAGTCAGGGTATCGAATTCAGCATAAACGCAACCCCTGTTCAAACTAAAGACTGGAACTGGGATATCAGTTTCAATATGACATGGCAAAAGATGAAAGTAAAGAACCTGTCTCTCGTAGCCGGTGCTGCCGCAACTAATACTTCGGTCGGCCCTTATATTGACAGCTATCAGGTACAGACGTTGACCGAAGGATATGCCCCCTATATGTTCTACGTCTATCACCAGCTCTATGACGAAAAAATCGGGAAGCCCGTAGAAGGCGCTTATGTAGACCTTAACGGAGACGGAGAAATCAATACGGAAGATTTATACCGTTACCACTCTCCCGCTCCTGACTATATCCTCGGTTTCAGCACTTCCCTACGCTGGAAGAAATGGACGTTGAGCACCAGCCTGCGTGCCAATATCGGTAACTATGTTTACAATGCTATAGCTATGAATGCCGGAGCCTGGGAAACAGTGAGCTACAACTCTTATCAGTTGAACAACCTGTCGCGTAGTTATCTGAAAACCGGCTTCAAGTCCCGCCAATACTTGTCCGATTACTATGTAGAGAATGCTTCTTTCCTGAAAATGGATAATCTGTCATTGAACTATAACTTCGGGCAGATTTGTAAAGGATGCAGCTTGAATGTCAGTGCAATGGTTCAGAATGTATTCTGTATCACGAAATACAGTGGTGTAGACCCGGAAGTCCCCAACGGAGTGGATAATTCCTTCTACCCCCGCCCACGTACATTCTCACTTAACGTAGGTTTCAACTTCTAATTACTTTTAAAAACAAGCGAATCATGAAAAAGATATTATATACAGCTTTCTATTTTTGCAGCGCATTGCTGTTGAGTTCCTGTATAGGCGATTTGGACCAATATCCGCATGAAGACGAAACATCTTCCACGATCTACACAAGTGCCGATAACTATAAAGCCGTTTTAGGGAAAATATACGCTGCTATGGTAACCACCGGTCAGGAAAAGGGCGGTGATCCGGATTTGAGCAGTAACAGCGGTCAGGATTATATGCGTTGCTTCTTCAATCTACAAGAATGTGGAACAGATGAAGTAGCTTCTACCTGGCTGTCGGGTGATAACGTTACCGGTCTGACTTACTTGAGCTGGGACGCCAATGACCCTTGGGTATCGGATATGTACTATCGTATTTATTACAACATTGCATTATGTAACGAATTTCTTCGTAATGCTACGGATGAGAGCATTGCCCGGTTTACGGAACAGGAACAGACTGAAATTCGCCATTACCGTGCCGAAGCCCGTTTCATGCGTGCCTTGTTCTATTATCATGCAATGGATTTGTTCCGCAACATCCCGTTTGTAACAGAGAACGACCCGACTGTCGGCTATCTGCCACCACGCTACACGGCTGCACAAGTTTTCAGCTATATTGAATCGGAACTGACAAGTATCACAAGCGATATGCTCGACAGAGCCAACTGTCCTTACGGACGGGCTTCCCGGGGAGCTTATACCTTATTGGCCAAGCTGTATCTGAACGCGGAAGTTTACATCAATACACCGAAATATACCGAATGTATCAGTGCTTGTAAAGAGGTTATCAAGCAAGGGTATTCATTGGAAGATGATTACAGCAAGTTATTCAACGCTGATAACGATAAACGTACTGCTAACGAAATCATCTTCACTTTGCCGGTAGACGCTACGCATACCGTTTCGTGGGGCTCTTCCACTTATATTGTCTGTGGTGCGGTTAGTAATACTTCGGATTTGCAGAAGCCGGAAGATTACGGAGTGAAAAGCGGTTGGGGTATGTTCCGTGTACGCGGAGAAATCCCCTCCCTGTTTACCGGAGAAGAAGATAAACGGGCCATGTTTTTCACTGATGGGCAAACACTGAACCTGGATAAGATTGACGACCAAAGTAACGGTTACTTTGTAGAGAAATGGACGAACCTGACGGATGCAGGAGAAACAGCTTCCAATACCGCAGACGGTGGCGTAAACACGGATTATCCTTTGTTCCGCCTGGCAGATGTATATCTGATGATAGCAGAAGCCTTTGTACGAGGTGGAAGCGGAACAACAGCAACGGAAGTTGTCGGTTATATCAACCAAATCCAAGAAAGAGCATACGGTGACGACAGCAATAATAAAAACGCAAGCCAAATCAATCTATCGTTTATTTTGGACGAACGCGCCCGCGAACTTTATTGGGAAGGACATCGCCGTACCGATTTAATCCGCTACGGAGTATTCACTACCAATGGTTACTTATGGCAATGGAAAGGCGGAGTAAAAGAAGGAACAGCGGTAAACAGCCGGTACAATATTTACCCGATACCGACTACCGAGTTAACCGCCAACCCGAACCTATACAATGAAAACTATTAATCACGCTTATTCGATACAACAATATGAAAAAAATAAATACCCTGTTGGCTTTACTCTCCGCACTCCTTTTATTAGGAGCGTGTGAGAAAGACGGAGAGAAATTCTATCTCTCCAGCCCGGTGGAGAGTGACTTAATCGCTTCTACCAATGCCGTTGTACTGACGGAAGCTACTGCCAAGCTTTACGCATTATCCCTTGCCTGGAGCGACCAGACATTGCAAATCAGCGACCCGAGATATCAAGCGACCAACGGCATTCAAACTACCGTACAAGTATCCCGGTCTGAAGATTTTTCAGGCAGCATTATCGAATCTACGGAAAACGGAGTATCCAAAAGTTATACAGTCGCCGCTCTGAACATCATTGCTTACAAACTAAATGCACCGGCTGAAGAAGCCGCTCCTCTTTATTTCCGACTGGCAGGAAGCAATGGCAGCAACATCGCTCCTGTATATAGCAATACAGTGGCAGTCACAGTGACTCCTTATCCTATTGATATGCATTACGCCAGCATTATCAACAAGGGTAGCGGTCAAGATTCCGGTCAGGATTTCTATTCGGCAAATGCTGACGGACAATATAGCGGATTCTTCGGGGCAGCGGCTTGGGAAGGCATTTACGTACAGGAAGCAGACGGAACAACCTGGCATACAGCCCAATCCGGTGGAGTAGGAACTCCATTCTTGTTGACAACAGACGCAGCGGAAGGAACATGGGATATGTGGTTCCCCGGTCAGTCGGGATGTTATTTCGTGAATGTAAATACCGCTCAGAAACAATGGAACGCCTTACTGATACCCGAACTGAATGTAAGCGGCATAGAAGGTATCAATATGCAATACAACCGTACAGATAACCAATGGAAAGGTGTATTTACGGGTACGGAAGGTACGAATATCAACATTCAACTTCAAGGAACAGGTAAGTTTTACAACAATACCAGTGTCAGCGGTTCCGATAATGCCATTGACGATACAAAAGCCAAAGATACCCCATTTGCTTTCGGTGGAACTGCCGGACAACTGACATTCAGTACAGGTGAGACTGCAATAGCCGGAAATATAACGGTAAGTGTTCCGGCTACGGGAGAATGTACGCTGGTTATTGACCTTAATAATCCCGAACAATGGACTGTTAGCGTTACGGAAGGTGGAAGTAGTGAACCTACTTATCCTTCTTATCTGGAAATGCAGGGTGTAGGAAACATGGATGGAAAGGGTTGGTTAGCTACATTAAACCCTGTTTACGACAATAGCGGCGAACATCACGGAAGTTATCAAGGTGTTTACCAAATGACTAATGGTTGGGATAATTTTAAGATTGTAGACCAAACAGCCGGTATCTGGTATGGATGCGACTCCAACGATGAATACAAACTGGCGGACGGCGGACAGAATATCTGGTTCCACCAGGAAGAATGTCGTACTTTCATTGTCACAGCCAGTCTGGCCGACATGACTTGGGGAACAACAGAAATAACCCAAATCAATGTCTGTGGTGAGTTTAACAATTGGGATTTAAACAAAGATTTGATGACATACGATGAAACAAACAAGGTTTGGAAAGCCACCGTTGTCATTGATAATCTGGGCAATAACTACGGTTTCTACTTCCTGCTTAATAATGCAGAAAACGGTTTGGTATGGAACTGGGCATTAAAGGGAAATAAAGAGAAACTATACTTGACCGACAGTAATGGAAGCGGAAGTATTGTTCCTGCTGAAACCGGTACTTATGCAATTACCCTTGACATTGCTTCCCTAACATTTACTATGGATAAACAATAATCAACAGAACATTATGAAACGATTTAAACAGATTCTATTCATAGCTTCCGCCCTACTTGGCGGAAGCCTTTTCACCGCTTGCAGCGATGACAATGACACACCGGTCTTCCCGGAAAAGGAAGAAGTAACTTATGATATGTCAGGTTTCGCCAGAGGAGCCGATGTCAGCTGGTTAACGGAAATGGAAAGTTCCGGATATAAGTTCTATACTGCCGAAGAAAAAGAACAGGAATGTATGTCCCTATTGCGTGATTTAGGTATGAATGCCATTCGCCTGCGTGTATGGGTAAATCCGGAGAATGACACTGATGATGTGAGAGGTTGGTGTAACAAAGGAGATGTATTGCTCAAAGCATGGAGAGCCCATAACTTGGGCTACCGTATCATGATTGACTTTCATTACAGCGACCGTTGGGCTGATCCTTCACAGCAAGCTAAACCCCAAGCATGGGCAGATTACTCCGTAGAGCAATTGAAGCAAGCTATCGCCGACCATACGAAAGATGTACTCAGTGCATTGAAAGAGAAAGGTATTGACGTGGAATGGGTACAAGTGGGTAACGAAACACATCAAGGAATGTTGTTCCCTACCGGACAAACTACAAGTGAAGAAGGAAGGGTTAATTTCGCATCATTTGTCACAGCGGGTTACGATGCTGTAAAAGAAGTCTATCCGGAAGCCAAAGTTATTGTTCATCTTGACCAAGGAAATAATGCCAGCCTGTACAATAGGATCTTCGGCTACTTACACGAAAACAATGCCAAATGGGACATCATCGGTATGTCACTTTATCCGGACATATCAACCGAAGACGCACACACACCGGACGACTGGGAAGCGATGAATAATGATTGTATCGCCAATATGAAAGCGTTAATAGCCAAATACAATACTCCGGTAATGATGTGTGAAATCGGTATTAGTTGGGATTACGAAGAAGCGGAAGCCTTCTATACAGACTTCGTTACCAAAGCCAAACAAGTAGACCAATGTCTGGGAGTATTTACCTGGGAACCTCAATGTTACGGTAACTGGAAAGGTTATAGTAAAGGGATGTTCGATGACAGTGGCAAACCCACCAATTCATTTAATGCTTTTAAGAGATAAATGAACATGAAACACCAAAAACAGTTAGCAACTGCACTTTTGTTGGCAGCTGCTTGCAGCCTGCAAGCACAGCGTAGCGAGACATTGCTCGAAAAGAACTGGAAATTCAGCAAAGGAGATATCAAAGAGGCCAGTCAGCCGGAGTTTAATGACACCCAATGGGAATCAGTCGTCCTTCCACATGACTGGGCTATCTTTGGTCCTTTCGATATGAACAATGATCTTCAGAATGTGGCCATCACACAAAATTTTGAGGAAAAGGCGTCTTTGAAAACAGGACGCACAGGGGGACTGCCTTATGTAGGTTCCGGCTGGTACCGTACTAGTTTTGATACTCCCGCCGACAAAGAAGTGACTCTGCTCTTTGACGGTGCTATGAGTGAAGCCCGCGTTTATGTGAATGGTAAGGAGGCTTGTTTCTGGCCCTTCGGTTACAATTCTTTCCATTGCAATGTCACTCCTTTCCTGAACAAAAACGGAAAGAGTAATACACTGGCCGTACGGCTGGAAAACCGTCCGCAATCTTCACGCTGGTATCCGGGAGCGGGCTTGTACCGCAATGTACACCTAATTGTTACTGATAAAATCCACGTGCCTGTATGGGGAACACAGATTACGACTCCTCATGTCAGTAAAGAATTTGCAGCCGTACGCCTGCAAACGAGGATAGACAATGCCGGTGAAAAAACACAAATCCGCATGGAGACGGAAATTCTTTCCCCAGACGGAAAGGTGGTTACCCGCAAAGAAAATACCGGCCGTATCAATCACGGACAGCCGTTTGAACAGAACTTCATCGTAAATGCACCTGAACTCTGGTCGCCGGAAAACCCGTCGCTCTACAAAGCGGTTTCTAAAATCTATGCAAATAATAAGTTGGTAGATACCTATACGACCCGCTTCGGTATCCGCAGCATTGAATTTATCGCCGATAAAGGTTTCTACCTGAACGGAGAACACCGGAAATTCCAGGGTGTATGTAATCATCATGATTTAGGTCCGTTGGGAGCAGCTATCAATGTAGCGGCACTCCGCCATCAACTTACTCTTTTGAAGGATATGGGTTGTGATGCTATCCGTACATCGCATAATATGCCGGCTCCGGAACTCGTTGAATTATGTGATGAAATGGGATTTATGATGATGATTGAACCGTTTGACGAATGGGATATTGCCAAATGCGACAACGGTTATCACCGTTATTTCAACGAATGGGCAGAACGCGATATGATAAATATGCTTCATAATTACCGCAACAATCCTTGTGTAGTGATGTGGAGTATCGGTAATGAAGTACCTACTCAATGCAGTCCTGTCGGTTATAAAGTGGCCAAATTCTTGCAGGATATCTGCCACCGTGAAGACCCTACCCGTCCCGTGACTTGCGGTATGGATCAAGTGTCTTGTGTGCTTGCCAACGGCTTTGCAGCCATGATTGACATTCCGGGACTTAATTATCGCACACAGCGTTATAAAGAATCTTACGACCAGCTTCCGCAGAACTTGATTCTTGGTAGCGAGACGGCTTCCACTGTCAGTTCACGCGGAGTCTACAAATTTCCGGTAGAAGAAAAGAAAGGTGCCAAATATGAAGACCACCAATGTTCTTCGTATGACGTGGAAGCATGTCCGTGGTCGAATATCCCGGATGAAGATTTCGCCTTAGCCGATGATAACCACTGGACTATCGGACAATTCGTATGGACAGGATTCGATTATTTGGGCGAACCTTCACCATATGATGTCAATTCATGGCCGAATCATAGTTCTATGTTTGGTATTATCGACCTTGCCAGTATCCCTAAGGACCGCTATTATCTCTACCGTAGCGTATGGAACAAAAATGCAGAAACGCTACATATCCTTCCTCATTGGACTTGGCCGGGACGCGAAGGTGAAGTGACCCCGGTATTCGTATATACCAACTATCCTACTGCCGAACTGTTTATCAACGGAAAAAGCTACGGTAAACAAAGCAAGAATAACAGTTCTTTAAAGAGCCGTTACCGCTTAATGTGGATGGATGCCGTATACGAACCGGGCGAAGTAAAAGTTGTAGCCTACAATAAGGACGGAAAAGCAGTAGCGGAAAAGACAGTACGCACTGCCGGAAAGCCTCATCATATCGAACTGGTCAGCAACCGCAACGAACTGACAGCCGATGGAAAAGACCTCGCCTACGTCACTGTGAAAGTGGTAGACAAAGATGGTAACCTCTGTCCTACCGATAGCCGCCTGATTCACTTCTCCGTAAAAGGAGCCGGTAAGTTCCGGGCTGTTGCTAACGGCGACCCTACCAATCTGGAACAATTCCACCTTCCGAAGATGCACGCTTTCCATGGAATGTTGACAGCGATTGTACAGGCAGGAGAGATTGCCGGAGATCTTGTACTGACTGCCAAGGCAAGTGGAGTGAAAACCGGAACAGTCCATCTTCAGGCAAAATAAAAGGGTAGAATTATAAGAAATAGAGAAATCCATCCTACCCTATACTATTATTTAGGCACAGATTACCCTGTTGCTTTATGCAATCATAGTTCTAAAACCGTGTAATCTGTGCCTAAAATATTAAAGTCGATTATTTACAGATAAATGTCACTAGCAATCCCTTATGGTCTGTCGGCCACACATCAAGCGGTACTATGAATTCATCTTTTGATGTTTCCTTTACACGTTGAGAGCGGACAATAGATTCTTTCGGACCAAACAAAACGGCTTTCTTTGCTTTCAATCCTTTTCCTTTATAGAAGATAAAATCAATACGATCCCGTTCGTCCGCTTTAGGAGCCCATGTTATCTTTTCCGGAGTTTTTGCCAGGTTATCCGAAGGATAGGTAAATCCCGGATGCGTCAGAGGATTGGGATAAATCTTACGGTAGCTGTCAATAAAGCCAGCTTCTTCCAACAAAGTGGTAACTGTCCAGGGTACAACAAAGCCGTTGTGGTCGTACAAGTTCTTATTTTTCTCAATCCAATCGCGATGGGAAGGTTCGTTGAAGTCCCCTCCCACGATCACCCGATAGCCGTTTGCAAGGTCTTTCTCAGCCTGGGCGATAAACATACGAATCGCATCATCCCGCTGAGAGGCTACATTGACTTTCATAATTTCATCTACTGACGCCGGCAGTGGAATTTCTTTCCAGGTAGAGCCGTCATAGCCACGGGCGTTATAATATGCACAGTCCAGATAATCCAGGTGGGCAGTATAAACCGCTACCTTCTTTCCGTTCACGGAACTTGTTAGACGATAAATACTTCCATGGTCATTCTTTTCCGGAAAAACCGTCAAAGAGTCCGTGATAGGATGCTTGCTTAGTAAACCGGTATCATAAGTATAAAAAGAATAATACTTCAGCCCCTTTTCCTGAAGTGAAGCGCACACACGTGCCGTGAAATTCGTTTTATTGTAATTCCTCACCTCACTGAAAGTCACAAAGTCAGGCTTCAGACGGACTATCTCATTGATAATAGCATCATATCCGCCTGGTATCATGGTACCTTCCTGCCATACATTCCATTGCAACACTGTAAATTCATTACTCTTTTGTGCCTTCACAAAAACAGAAACCAGCAACAAAATAGCCGGTAATAGTAGTCTTTTTAATCGCATTTTTTTATATTTAAAGATGAATAATAATCAAATAGCTTTCCAAAAGGATTGGAAGTCACGATATTTACCGTAGCACACCAATTCATCCCCTTCTTCTACTTTCTCGTCCCCCGGAAGTTCATTCTTCACATGAAGCTCCATTAAAGAAATACCCAGACAATTAGTTACTTTATCCGCCCGCTTCAATCCGATTAGTTTTAAGTGAAATTCTTCGTCCAGATTCAACTCATTGACAAAGTATCCTACAAACTTTTTCGGGACTGTAAACTTGACGACATAATATTCCGAATCGACACGGAAAGCTTCCACGCTTGTTCCAAAATCCAGCAGTTGCACCAGACTGCGGGCCGCATCTTCTTCCGGTGTCAATATCTTCTCCAAGCTGAATGCTTCAAGCACAGCTTTATGCACCATATCAATGGCACGGGCATAGATATGAGCAACCTTCTTTTGTTTCAGCAAAGCAACCACACGCACCGATGCGCCGAAATTCTCACCTATGGCGACAATCACTATATCGACACTGTTCAGAGGAAGCACGGACAAAGCCTGTTCATCCGTTGCATCAATCACAAATGCAGTAGCAACCTTATCTTTTATACTATCTACGCGGCTTTCACTAATATCCGCACCAATAATCTCGTGTCCCAGTGCCGATAACTCTTCAGCCAACACACGACCGTAGTTTCCTAAACCGATAATAATGTACTTCATATCTTTAGTTTATGATAATGTTATCACTCGGATAACGGTATTTTGTATTCTTTTTCTGTTTGATAATTCCCAGCATTAACGTTATCAAGCCCACACGCCCGATAAACATCAACAACGCCACTAACAATTTACTTGCATCACATAAATTAGGTGTCAGATTCAGACTAGAACCTACCGTACTAAGCGCCGACACACATTCGAAAGTCAATGCCATTAGAGAGGCTTGCGGTTCCAGTATACTTAATATAAAGATAAAAAGAAACAGTACGCCCAACGACATAACCACTGTCGCATTAGAACGACGGATAGAATCATGAGAAAGTTCCCTTCCGAATACCTCCACCCGTTCCGAGCCACGCAACACGGCCACAAGATTCAGGACAACCACTGCAAAAGCATTCACTTTCACCCCACCGGCAGTAGATTGAGCACCACCACCAATCCACATCAGCACTAAATAGACCAACAAAGTCTGTACACTCAAAGAAGCTAAATCAACACTGCTGAAACCAGCCGTCCTCGGACAAGTAGCATTGAAGAAAGCCTGCGTCCACTTATCTGCAACAGGCATACCGGCAAACGAAGCATTCCACTCAAAAGCGGCAATCGCCAATGTGCCGGTTACCAAAAGCAGAAATGTCATAATCAACACAATCCTCGTATTCAGATTATACAAATGCGACACCTTATGCCTTTCTAACTTGCGCGTACGTACAAACTTCCAGAAATGACGCAAATGATACAGTACAATATCTTTGAAATTAACCAGAATAGGAAAACCGATACCTCCCAGAATAATCAGAAAAGAGACGGAAATAAACAGCCAGTTATGGTTGGTCATTACCATAGAGTTTCCCAAATTACCGGAAAGTGTAGAGAAACCTGCATTACAAAAAGCGGAAATAGAATGGAAAGCAGCAAAAGCCAGTTCGCCTTCCAAAGTCATTCCAAGTGTTCCGTGGATGCTGAACCAGATAGAAATCATGCCGATACCTTCAATCACCAATGTAAATCCCAAGATATATAATAACGTGGACAATAAGGAGCCAAGCGAATTGGAGCTAACCATATCACGTACCACTAACTGATTGTAAAGAGAAGTATTTCCCATAAAGAACATAGCGAAGAAACTGGTCAATGTCATTACACCTAATCCTCCTACCTGGATCAGCAGGATGATAACAACAAGTCCGCCGGTAGTAAATGTAGTCGATACGTCAACGGGCACCAGCCCCGTCACACATACCGCACTGGTAGCCGTAAACAATGAATCCACCCAGGTAATGCCATTCACCGTGCATCGTGGCAACATCAATAACCCCGTACCAATCAGAATGATAGCCAAAAAGCTGACTGCCAATATCAGAGAAGGATTAGTGCGACGCCCCAACAAACGGACCAGTCCGTTGGACAAATTCAGAAAAGAAAAAATTAGTAATAAGACAAGATGATAAAACTTCCCGTCCAGAAACTCCCAAAATTGCAGGATCGCCCCTTCTTCTTCCGGACGATGGAAAATGACCGGTATCAAAGTCAGATACAGCAAACCGCTCAAAATCCAGGCCAACCGCCGGTATTGTTTCTTTGTACTTCTATATTCAAGTGAGATATGAAGAGTCACATCAACCAGAAAAATAATCCATACAGCCTTATACAGGACCTGAATTTTCGCCACTTCATCAACCGATAGCGGAAAGCCATGTTCGTAAATCACTCCGACGATCAACAACAAAGACGCCAGATAAGTAAGTGCTTCTACTAAACCCAATAAGATACGTACATAAGGTTTCAGTAGTTTGTTCTGATACAACAAAAACTTATGATAAATCTTCATATCGCATTTTTTATATAATGCCGTGCAAACTTAACTAAAATAACAATCGAATCCGATTCTTTGTTGACAAAAACATCCGAATATTAAAAATTTTGTCTACATTTGGCAGCGGAAAACTAAAAAACCACAATATTATGAGTGACAAAAGAAAACGGTATATCCTGCCGGAAGAAGAAATCCCACACTACTGGTACAATATTCAGGCTGACATGGTCAATAAGCCAATGCCTCCTTTGCACCCGGGAACAAAACAGCCGCTGAAAGCGGAAGACCTGTATCCTATTTTCGCTAAAGAACTGTGTCATCAGGAACTTAACCAGACCGATGCATGGATTGAAATCCCGGAAGAAGTCCGTGAAATGTACAAATACTACCGCAGTACTCCGCTTGTTCGTGCTTACGGACTGGAAAAAGCGCTCGGTACTCCGGCACACATTTATTTTAAAAATGAAAGTGTAAGCCCTATCGGCTCTCATAAGTTGAACTCCGCTTTGGCACAAGCTTATTACTGTAAAGAAGAAGGCGTTACCAACGTGACTACCGAAACCGGTGCCGGACAATGGGGGGCCGCTCTTTCTTATGCAGCCAAAGTTTTCGGACTCGAAGCTGCCGTTTATCAGGTGAAAATCAGCTACGAACAGAAGCCTTACCGCCGTAGTATCATGCAGACTTTCGGAGCACAGGTTACTCCTTCTCCGTCCATGTCTACCCGCGCCGGAAAAGATATCCTGACTGCACACCCTACTTATCAGGGTTCACTCGGAACAGCTATTTCCGAAACTATCGAACTTGCTCAAATGACTCCTAACTGCAAATATACACTTGGTTCCGTACTTAGTCATGTTACCCTTCATCAGACAATTATCGGTCTGGAAGCGGAAAAACAGATGGAAATGGCCGGTGAATACCCGGATGTAGTAATCGGATGTTTCGGAGGCGGTTCCAACTTTGGTGGTATTTCCTTCCCTTTCATGCGTCATAACATACTGGAAGGCAAGAAAACCCGTTTCGTTGCCGCCGAGCCCGCTTCTTGCCCGAAATTGACACGCGGCAAGTTCCAGTATGATTTTGGTGATGAAGCCGGATACACCCCATTACTCCCGATGTTTACATTAGGACACAACTTTGCTCCGGCTCATATCCATGCAGGCGGCCTTCGTTATCATGGTGCAGGTGTCATCGTTTCACAATTACTCAAAGATAATCTCATGGAAGCGGTAGATATCCAGCAACTGGAATCGTTCGAAGCCGGTTGCCTGTTTGCACAAATGGAAGGTATTATCCCTGCTCCGGAGTCCTGCCATGCTATCGCAGCAGCCGTTCGCGAAGCCAATAAGTGCAAAGAAACAGGAGAAGAAAAAGTAATCCTGTTCAACCTTTCCGGGCATGGGTTGATTGACATGGCTTCTTACGACAAATATCTGGCAGGTGATTTGGTGAACTACTCATTAACCGACGAAGATATTCAAAAGAACTTGGATGAGATAGGCGATTTAGCTAAATAGTCTTCTGATTTCAACATCCGAACAATAAAATAAGCCCGGTATCTTATGCCGGGCTTATTTACTTTTCATTACCATATCTCTGAAAAAGAAAGTTGTCCAAATAAGATTTCATGCTAAAAAATGATTTATCGGCTAAAAGATGTCCTTTCCTAAAGATTTTCGCCAATATCGGAAGGATTTCATCTGAATTAATTTCCTATTCTTAACAGAAATCCGTACTTTTGCGCAGCATTCAATCAAACAAAAGCCATACAAATATGACACGCTACTTAAAAAACATGGAAAAAGAAATTATCATTGATAATCAGTTGGATGAAGTTGCAAGAATTGCTCTATTTATCGAAGAATTAGGAATGTCATTACAATTACCGGCAGGTATCACAATGAGCCTCAACCTCGCTATTGAAGAAGCGGTTACCAATATTATCCGTTACGGCTACCCTTCCAATAAAGAAAGTGAAATCATCCTTCGAACATCTGTTGCTCCCGGAATGCTGGTTACACAAATTATAGACGACGGAATTTCCTTCGATCCTACTGCCAAAGAAACATCTGACAATGTACAATCTCTCGACCAACAACTGACACAAGGCCTGGGACTTTTCCTGATCCGGCGTACAATGGACAAAGTAGAATATCATTCCACAGATAATCATAACGAATTAATTCTTACCAAGAATATAGATATGGACTTCAAGCCTGAAGCTACTTTGAAAACCAATCTATGCCAAATAGAAGAAGTGACGATTCTCACTATTGAAGGGCGTTTGGATACAGCAAATGCCAATACATTCAATACAGTATTACAACCTCTTTTAGCTAGTAAAACTCCAAATATAATTGTGAATTGCGAAGGCTTATCATACATTAGCAGTTCCGGTTTGCGAAGCCTGATTACACTGCAAAAGAGTGTCATGCAACATGGAGGTCAACTTGTCCTGGAGGCGATGAAACCAGAAATACGTAAAATATTCGATATGACCGGATGCTCCGGACTTTTTACAGTACGCTAACTCATACTGTATGAAAGTAATCCGCATCATAGCCTGCATCCTGCTACTATCTGTATTTTCATTAATAAACGTAGTTCATGCACAGTCTGTTACACTTATCCCCAAATGGACGGCACAGGCACAATTTGCAGGTTACTATGTAGCGGAGAAAATGGGCTTCTACAAAGAAGAAGGACTTGATGTACACGTGAAACATCCGTCTCATTCGGAAAACTCATTCCAGTATCTTAAAGAAGGAGATCCGCAGGCAGTTATCACCAATCTATCACAAGCGTTAATGGAATACTTTGCAGGAAAACGAATTGTAAATATCCTGCAAACTTCACAGGAAAACAGTTTGATGCTAGTCAGCCACTCACCATTAAAAGGAATTCCGTCATTACAACACAGAGAAATTGCAGTATGGAATCATCTTACTCAGGAACTACTCGACCGAATCGCGAACAAATACCAAATTGAAGTAGAATGGATACGGTTTAACAGTGGTATCAATCTATTTCTATCAAAAGCAGTAGATATTTGTATGGTGGGAAGTTATAACGAGTTTCCACAACTTGCCGAATGTGGAATGCAGATAGATTCTACTCATATCATGCGTTTTGCCGATTATGGATATAACTTGCCCGAAGATGGACTTTACGTTACTGAAGAATTTTATCAAAAGCATCCCGAAACGATACAGAAACTAGTCAGAGCCTGTATCCGTGGCTGGAACTGGGCGAACGAGCACCCGGAAGAGACTCTTGACATTGTAATGGAGCAGGTACATCATTACAATATAGGAACCAACCGATATCACCAGCGTAAAATGCTGGAAGAAATACTGCGATTGCAAACAGACAAAACAGGGCAACGCCCTTATCGGCTGAGTCGTGAAGGTTTCGATCTGGCAATTGATATTTTACTGCCACCAGACATCTCAAAGAAAAAAAGTATTCGTTACGAAGACTTTGTAAAATAACCAATTCACGACATGAAACACACATTTTCCCATTCTTTTGCAACCCGGTTAAGTATCTACGTTTTCTCATTCACGTTGATCGTCTTTGCTACTATCATGGCATTGTTCTACAATTATAACCATGAAAAGGTAACGAGTTACGCCATTGAACGTACTCACGGATTATTGAGTAACATAGCAACAGAAATCAGCAGCCAGCTAATGTCGGTAGAAACAACTATCAATCAATCTACATGGGTATTGGAAAGAAACATAAACCTGCCGGATTCATTGCATCTTATCATCGAATCAGTCGTAAAGAATAATCCACTTATTGTCAAAAGCGGCATAGCTTTCACCCCAAACTACTATAAAGAAAAAGGCAAGTATTTTATGCCTTATGCTTCGCTCGATAACAAAACAAATCATGTAACCTATCAGGTATTAGGCAGTCAGAATTATGATTATCCTTGTATGGACTGGTATCTTATCCCTAAAATGCAGAAACAAGCCTACTGGAGTGAACCTTATTATGACGACGGAGGCGGAAATATCATTATGAGTACTTACTCAAAGCCTTTGTATGACAACCGTGGCGAACTGTTCGCTGTCTTTATCGCCAGTATATCCCTGACGCAATTCACCGATACGATCAGTCTCCTGAAACCATATCCCTCCAGTTATACTTACTTAATCAGCCGCAACGGAAGTTTTCTGACTCATGCAGACCGGGATAAAATAATGAATGAGACCATATTTTCCGAAGCCTTTGCCACAGAAAACCATTCACAGGAACAGATAGGACGTGAAATGCTGGCCGGTCATACAGGTACTATACGCTTCGACAACCAAGGAAATGATTCATACGCATTCTATACTACTATTCCCCAAATCGGTTGGTCAGTATGCACGGTATGTCCGAGCCGTATTATTCTTCAGGAGCTGGACAGTACTTCCCGAAAAATCATTTATACTTTTCTGGTCGGTATACTGATATTACTACTTATTGTATACAGTATTATCCGGCGTTTAGTCCGTCCATTAGAGAAATTCTCGGAATCCGCTCGTGAAATTGCCACAGGGCGGTTTGACGTGACACTACCCCTAGTCCGCTCGAATGATGAAATCAAAGACTTATATGATTCATTAGTCTACATGCAAAAATCATTGTCGACTTACGTGAATGAACTGAAAGAGACTACTGCAAGCAAAGAACGTATTGAAAGCGAGCTTTCCATAGCACGGGAAATACAAATGGGCATGCTCCCTAAAATATTTCCTCCTTATCCGGATCGTAATGATGTGGATTTGCATGCCATACTGCATCCCGCCAAAGAGGTGGGTGGCGACCTTTATGATTTCTATATGGACGGCAATCATCTCTATTTCCTGATTGGGGATGTATCGGGAAAGGGAGTACCCGCCTCACTATTTATGGCTATCACCCGTAGCTTATTCCGGACGTTATCCCAGCATGTACTTTCACCTGCCAAAATAGTTACGGAAATGAACAATTCTATTTCCGACAATAATGAATCCAATATGTTTGTCACCCTCATTGTCGGCATACTCGATCTGGAAACAGGCATACTGAAACTTTGCAATGCCGGTCACAATCCTCCCATACTCATTTATCCTGATGGACAGGTTTCATATTTGGAATTCAAAACTCAAATATTTGTAGGAGTCGTCGAAGATTTTAAATACAGTGATGAAGAAGTTGTATTGGAAAAAGAAAGCAAATTGTTCCTTTATACCGACGGAGTGACAGAAGCTGAAAATATAAATAAAGAACTATATGGAGAAGAAAAGTTATTGGAAATGTTATCAGATAATGCCTCGTCGGATGTGCGTACTACAGTCAACGTTGTTGTAGACTCCATTGCAAGCCATGTCAAAGAAGCCGAAGCAAGTGATGACCTCACCATCTTACTAATTCAATATGAACCCGGAACAGCAAACAGTTAAGTTATTATCAGTATGGAAAAAGAAATTAGAATCTCAAACAATTTGAACGAGATAGTAGTTTTAGCCAGTTTTATAGAAGAACTGGGCGAGGAACTTTCCCTGCCGGCAGAAACGGTTATGAATATCAATTTGGCACTGGAAGAAGCTGTAGCCAATATTATCATGTACGCTTACCCTCCCAAAGAGCAACATATTATCTTACTGAAAGTTACTTCAACCGAAAAACAACTGATTTTCCTTCTCACAGATAAAGGAGCTTCTTTCGATCCCACGCAAGTAGAGGAAGTAGATATCACACTTCCGATTGAGGAACGTCCTATCGGTGGGCTTGGCATTTTCCTGATTCGCAGCATCATGAATGAAATATCCTATCAACGCATCGATAACGAAAATCGACTAATAATGAAAAAAGACATTTAACATAAGAACGAGAAGATATTCCAAACGTGGGAACTCCGGTTCCAAGGCTGGAAACTGGAGTTTCTAACTAAGGAAACCTCAAGAAACTCATGGCTTGCTTTTGAAGAAGAACAATCTTAATTGTTCATTCAAACATCCGTTCCTCTAAAAATGTTATATTTGCAGATTATAATCAAAAAAGAATAAAATATGAAATATATCGGAGCACACGTAAGTGCATCCGGCGGCGTAGAATTCGCCCCCATAAATGCGCATGAAATAGGAGCAAATGCTTTTGCACTGTTCACTAAAAATCAACGCCAATGGATTAGCAAACCATTGAGCGAAGAAAGTATCCGGCTTTTCAAAGAGAATTGTGATAAGTACGGTTTTCAGCCTGAGTATATCCTACCTCACGATAGTTATCTTATTAATTTAGGGCATCCTGAGGAAGAAGGACTGAATAAAAGCCGTGCCGCTTTCTTGGACGAAATGCAACGCTGCGAGCAACTGGGCTTGAGACTTCTGAATTTTCACCCCGGCAGCTCTCTTAATAAAATAGCAACAGAAGATTGCCTGTCACTTATTGCAGAAAGCATTAATATCACTCTGGAAAAGACAAAAGGAGTAACAGCCGTTATTGAAAATACTGCCGGACAAGGCAGTAATCTGGGAAGCGAGTTTTGGCAATTAAAATATATTATTGACCGGGTAGATGATAAAAGCCGGGTAGGTGTTTGCCTTGATACTTGCCATACATATACAGCAGGTTACGATATTGTGAACGATTACGATAAAGTATTTGAAGAATTCGACAAGGAAGTAGGATTCAATTATCTGCGTGGTATGCACTTGAATGATTCGAAGAAAGCACTGGGTACCCACGTCGACCGTCACGACAGTATCGGCGAGGGACTAATTGGAAAAGCATTCTTTGAAAGATTAATGCAAGATTCAAGATTTGATAATATACCTTTGGTACTCGAAACTCCTGATGAAAGTAAGTGGGCAGAGGAAATAGCCTGGTTAAGAAGTGTTGAGTAAAAGACAGATAACAAAAGACATTGATATACAAAAATAGCTGACAGACAGGATCTATCAGCTATTTATATATAACGGACAGCTAATAAATATTCGCCATACTGACTAAAGGTTCATACAGTTTTTCTATATCCTGTGAATCCATTTCGATTTGTACCTGATCGCCGGGCATTAGTTTCTGCCCTTTAGGAGTCCAGTCCTTCCGGTCGCGATGAACATTAATAATAATACAACGTTCCGGCAGACGAAGCTCATCCACAATCTTTCCGTCCAGATAAGAACCGCTCATGACCTCAACCGATAATGTGTAGCGTGCTTCTTCTTTGAATGCAGGTGAATGAATCATGTCTTCGTATAAAGTCACATTGAGAGGTTTTATTTGAAGCATTTCAGTGAAATAATAAGTTAATCCCCCAACTACGATCGAAGGATAGAATACTTCTAAATGTCCCGTTATCTCGGTTATCAGCACGATAGCCGTTAATGGAGTGCGAACTACTGCCACAAGAAAAGCGGACATACAAATCAACATGATATAACTGATATTCTCGTATGCAATAAGTCCCTGTCGCACCATAATCAATGCTACGATTTGTCCGAGAAGTCCTCCTGTCACCAATGTAGGAATAAAATTTCCACCCGGCAAGCCCGAGGAAAAAGAAAATATGCTAAAAACCAAATGTAATAGCATCATACCGACAATCCAAAGAATATGTGTATCCGGATGCATGGCCTGGGAAAGCAAGAATTGCTCTCCTCCACCGGTCAAATTGAACTCCGCCATAGAGATAAGAAAAGCAATAAAGAGCAGGTACAGCATTTTCACGTATTCCGGATGTTTAATGGCAGGATAGATACGTTTGACCTGAAGTGTGGTGATAGAAAAGAGTTTTCCGAAAATGGAAATTACGGCGGCCAATAGAAGAAACAGTTTCACCTGCCCCCCAAAAGTCATTCCCGGCACAATGGCATCTATATGAAAATAAGGATTCATAGGGAAAATCCAACTGGCGACCCCACCGGCAACCACTCCTGCCAGCAGCGTAGTAATAGCCGTTTTAGGCGCATCGAACCGTTCAATGGATTCTATAACCAGCAACGACGAAGCCAATGGCGCAGCAAAAGCAGCCGCTAATCCGGCACCTGCACCGGCAGCTAATAACTGCTTCCGTTCGCCGCTAAGCACCCGCCCCCATTTGGATACCAAGTATCCCACATATGAACCTATCTGTACGGAAGGTCCTTCACGTCCTAAAGACAGTCCGGTACTTAATGCGAGTATTCCACCTACAAACTTAGCCATCAATTCCCGAAAAGGATGTTTGTAATCAACCCGTCCGTTAATGACTCCACGTGTCTGTGGAATCCCTCCACCCGTAATGAGAGGCATTTTTTTTACGAGCCAGGAAACAAATAGAAGAATTCCCCACATCAGCAGGAAAAGAGGAATATACCAATACCACTTTAAATGGGCATCAAAGAAATCGTGACGAAGATTGAAGAAAAACTGCAATAGATAATGGTAGGGCACTGCAACAAGCCCCGTCAGCAGCCCCACAAAGATACTAACAAAGTAAAGCCGCGCGTCAATCAACTTCAGTTTAAAGATTCGCCAACGGCCCTTATCCTTCAATTTATTGACAAAATCAAACATTCGGCAAGGTTTTCATTGTTTTCACGTACGACAACAACAATCAAAACCCTGCTGTGGTTTTCGGATAAATAGAAATTTAATTCTCAATTATCGCCCCATCATATTCAAACGAAGAATAGCATGCACCATGAAATAGGAACCCAGCGCATTGTAATCAGTATCACGAATAGCAGTGGCAGTAATCGTACGTATCATCGAAACGTCCTGATGAAGAATATCATATATTTTGAAACGGAGCAGTAGTTGTTTCCGTTTCAGAAAGGCTTTCGACAACTGACAATTCCACATCAGGTTTTCGCGGGCATTGCCACTATATCCATAGCCGGAACGTTGAAAACAGGTAAGGTCGCTGAACAGTTCTATCCCCCATGGGAAATAATATTGTACTTCCGTGCCAAAGCGGTAATCGTAAGTTTCGGTACGTGTCTCTTTCACATTATTATGGGAATTGTTGTACAGCAATTCTGCACGGGCACTGATTTCCATTTGCTTCGTGCGGTATGTTAATTGCAAGCGTTGGCGGGCTGTGAGATGTTTCACTGTACTTTTTACAGGAGCTTCTTTATTTATAGTGCTATACCCGTTCTGGTTTCTGTATTGCAGATATGAATATGTACGGAATCGCCAACTACGATTCTTGAAAGGAGTATTGAGAGAAAAAGAGCCCATAGCACGCCAGTTACCGTTCAGATTAAGAGGAGTGGTAGTTCGCACACCGGATTCGCTATCATAGGTCACTTGGTTGGTTATACTATTAATGGTATTCTCCGCCAAGACGGAAGCAACCATATTCCGTTGGTGTTTGGCATTATAGGAGTTGAAATTTAATGTGAAAGTATTCGTATACGAAGGCTTCAGCGAAGGATTACCGACACGGATATTCAACGGGTTGGTGCGGTCCGTCACCGGTTGAAGGTCGCGTATATTCGGCTGACGGCTTTTTCCCCGATATACAATCTGCAAACGGGTACGTTTGGAGAACTTATAACGGAAATTGACGGTAGGAGAAATATTAAAAACAGACTTTCGCAACGGTTCTTCTGCCGGAGTTGCCTTTTCCAGAAGAGAACGGCTGACAGACTTTTGAGGTTCAAAGTCAGCACCGATATTATAATTATATTTCTTACGAGAAGTACGGACCGCAAGATTAAACAGGTGATTACTATACTGATTCTCAAAACAATTGCTTGCGTCCTCGTCATAATCAGGAGCAAATTCTTCCAGTTCCTTGTTCCAGTTGTAGACAAAACGGTCGGAGTTGTTCACCCGATACTGGTAACTGTAACGGAACTGAAGAAAATGAAACCAGGGCAAAGGTTCTACATAAACTAATTGTAACCGGTAGTTATACCCCTCCATTCTATCTTCAATCTTTTGATTCTTTACATTCTTAGCATTGTTTTTGAAGTAATGGGTAGTGGAAAGGCTGGTTCTGTCGGTGGAAGATTCATTTGTACCATAATCAACTTTCAAGGCTATATTTCTTCCCATTCTGCTAAGTTTCCGACTAAGTTGCAGCATCATGGTCAGATTATAGGATGAGCTATGAGTTGTTCCTGATGATCCCCGCTCATTCAGTAGCACATCATTGCCCCACCCTTGCTGAAAACCGTTACTACTTCTATCATTGGCAGCCGTACGGTATTGAGGGCGAAAAATCAATGTTGTAACAGAATCCATTTTCCACTCCAAGAAAGCATTCGCTACCAAGTTATCGTTTCCCTGTCGATTGTGTCCGGTACTTTCGGTGATAGATTTGTCTTTACGAAGATAATTGTCTACCGTAGTACGACTGTCCTCCAGACGGTCAGTGCCCATATATTGAATGTTCGACCGAAATTTGACGCGCTTCCAGTCATGAGTGGCATTCACTCCCAAAGAACGGGAAGTAGTCAGCCCTTTTTGAGTACGAAGATTACCGGAAGAACTGGCAGACTCCCCCTGCATTTCAGAAAAGCCTTGGTTGTTGGTGTTATTCAGATTCCCGATAACAGTCAATTGGGAGTTATCCCGGAAACGGTTTAAAGTATTGGCCAGTTCATAACGGTCTTTACTTCCATAACCACCCATAAAATTTTCCATCCACCCTCGTTTCATATTCTTCTTGACCGACAGGTCGAGAATCATTTCTTCTTCACCATCGTCAATACCGGTAAGACGGGCAAGATCGGACTGGCGTTCGTATGCTTTCAGCTTTTCTATCATCTCTACCGGAAGATTTTTAAGAGCTGCTTTCGGGTCGTCGGAAAAGAATTCTTTCCCGTCCACCAAAATCTTTTTCACTTCCTTTCCATGAATCAGCAGTTTGCCGTCCTCATCTATTTCTCCACCGGGAAGTTGTTTCACCAGTTCTTCCAGCATGGAGCCTTCGGGAGTACGATAAGCCGAAGCGTTAAAGACGGTAGTATCTCCTTCGGTCACCGCCATAGGTGCTTGTCCCACAACAACGGTTTCGTTTAATGAAATACTCTCCGGACTCAAAGATATATTACCCAAAGTGGGTGTCTTATTATTTGCTGAAACAGATATAGTCCGATAAACAGAGGTATATCCGATATAAGAGATATGCAATAGAATAGACTTGCTTTTCGGAATAGTAACAGCTAACTGAAATTTACCTTGTATATCCGTAGCTCCTCCCACTAATAAGATGCTATCCGGTAAAGCCAAAAGCCGGACCGTAGCAAACGGTACCGGCTGATTGGTTTCAGTATCAACAACACGCCCGACAAAACGCTCTTTGCCGGACTGTGCATAAACAGCCAAACTTATCAGTAACAGGACATAACAACTGATCAAACGGTACTGAAAAGAATAAATACGCCTGTCTATGCTCAAGTTGCGTTGATTTAGTAAAACAGAAACTTATAATATAACCTAATCCCTATTGTTATCCTTGGCGCGGAGCACGAGGTCTTTGTCCCTGATGATGTCCCTGTCCCGGTTTCTGACCTTTTCTGCGGTCAAACTCTTTCCTGAATTTATTCATATTACTCTTTTCCTGCTGATAGATTTTCATAATCTGCTTTTGAGAAAGTATCTTGCTGAATTCATTATAATACTTCTCACGAATATCAAGCATCTTACGGCTTTGAACAAACTGGTTTCTCAACATGGTAGCAATCTGTTCGTCAGTCATTACCGGTCGCGGAGCATCCTTTTTATCGGTAGCCGATGTTCCTTGAGCTTTTTCGGCTCTTGGTTTATGGTTCATCATGCGGCACTCGCGCAGTTCTTTCAGATATTTCTCGTAAACCGGTGTAAACTTGGCGGCTGTCGCATCATCCAGCATCAAGGTTTTAACAATCTGATTCGTCTGCATCTGCATCATCTGCTCTTGTGTAGGACGTTGTTTCTTCTCCTTATTATCTCTATTTTGAGCTGAAAGGGTCATCTGGCTTCCCAACAAGAGAGCAGCCAAAACTACATAAATAAATTTCATCTTCATAATCTTTACATTTTTAATCATTGATTGAGTTACTTAATTCAAAAATATATCGTTTTCAGAGAAGCTGACGAGCTCTTCCAACTCCTCATCCGACAATTCTTTAATCCATTTGTCTACCGGATCCGTACCATTACTTCTGTCGACAGCCAATGTGTTCGAAGAAGACGATTTGACCTCATCCATTTGACGCAAGGACGGAACGAATAAAATTCCAGTTAATACTGCCGCTATGGCAACTACCGTAGAAATAATCAGCTTCATGTGAGACTTCCGCTGTTGTTTCACCCCGGTACGTTCCATTACCTTTCGTTGCACATCCTCGAAGAATCCGTCGGGGGTAGTGTAAGGGGTCCGTTTACCAATATCGTCAAAATCAAAATCCTTTTTCATCGTTCTACCTATTTAGTATATATTCCTTTATTTTTTCTTTTGCATAGTGGTAATTCACTTTCAGCGTATCCACCTTACTATCCAGCACCCGCGCAATCTCGTCATACTCAAGTTCATCGTAATAACGTAAGTTGAATACAAGCCGTTGCTTCTCCGGCAAACTCAAAATGGCTTCTTGAAACTTCACCGCCAGTTCGTTCTCATAATCTATATAATCAGAAGCCTTCAGTTTGCTCATCAATTCTTCCTGTACATCCTCCGCTGATACGACTCCTTCCTCTTTACGACTATTCAATAAGCGTAAACTTTCATTCGTCGCAATCCGGTAAATCCAGGTTGACAGTGAACTTTCTTCGCGAAATTGATCGATATGTCGGAATATCCGGATAAAGACCTCCTGAAGCACATCTTCCGCATCTTCGTGAGACACGACCAGCCTACGGATATAATTATATATCGGTACCTGAAAAGAGTTCATCAGCATCTTGAATCCCCGTTCACGATCCGAGGAACAAGCTTCACGAATTTTATTCTCGTTTATCATCAATTCTATATCTGAGCTTTATTAGTTAGAACGTAGAAGGGTGTGGAAGTTAAATACAAGAATTCGTATTTTGCTTTTATTAACAAGAAAGAGGAGAAAAAGAAGTAGAATACAAGGAAAAGAAATTGCCTCCAAGACCTTTACAGAGGCTTTAGAGGCAATTCGAATACTTTATCTATAAATTGTAAATAAGAAGTCTGTTACCAGAACTTATTGTGTTCCGCACTATATTCAAAACCGACAGCTTTCAACTGATTCACTAATTCATCCTTATTTACGTCCATATCTTCACAAAGTTCGTCAAGTGAAGAATAGCAATCGCGCAACTTCATATTGATAACGCTAAACAGCATCATCGGGTCTTTGGGTAATTCCATAACATACAATCTTTTTAAACCGGACGCAAAGTTACAGCAATCTCATTGAATGGCAAAACAAATCAATCTTAAAGGAAGCAGAAATTCGGGTATATCTTTTATAATATCCATTTGAAAACAAGGAAAATTGCAAAATAATAAATAAACAGTTATCCAACCAAGTGCTTTTCTACATTTCTCATACTGATGCTTTTTAAAGGTTAATAAATTACATTTCTACTAATAAGAGTGCTCAGACAGAAAAATGACTGTCCATTCATCCACATACGCCATTCATTTAGGATTTAAAAGATGAATGAGAAGCAATGTACTAACGGGATAACATATACTCCAATGAGATTTATGAGAGTAAATGCAGAAAACAGTTCCCGACAGCCGTAGATATAATTGTTAATTATACTTGTGAATATGTATTTCATATAAAAATAGTTTCTACATTTGTGGCCGTTATGATGAAGTACATATTCTGTATATTATTAGGTATATTTCTAAGTTGGGGATTCCAGTTGATTTCCGACGAAAGGCAAGAAGCATATCGGCCAGAAACCGGTAGTACCTATATACAAACTTGTGTTAATGCTTTTCATCCCGAAACTAAAACTATGATAAAACAACTAAGGAAAGAAAAGAAACTCGTCAAAGCAAAAGAAAATACAGGAAAGCAGGACTACAATGACAGTGACGGTGTCTTAAATCCATCCTCCTTCCGTTATTTCTCTCCTTCAAAGTTACTTAGATTCAATATTCATTCCGTTACTATCCGGATATTAAGTTCTTTAAAGATTCAACTTCCTAAGAATCAATGGACAGGTTTCTCATTCTATACTAATTTTATCAAATATTCCGATAGATATCACATCTATACATTAGGTCATATACTCATTTAGCCATTTTATACCTTTTATAGACATAGAAAATTCATATTTTCTATGCCTTATTTGTTGTTCCTATCTTTTCCTTTTAATAACAATCAAAGTATATAAAATGGATTTTTTACTCAATTTTATACTCCATATTGACCAATATATGGTCATGATTGTGCGTGATTATCATGCATGGACCTATGCTATCTTATTCATCATAATCTTCTGTGAAACCGGATTAGTAGTCACTCCTTTCCTCCCGGGTGACTCTTTACTTTTCGTTGCCGGAGCGATCTCTGCGTTACCCGATATGCCTATCAGCATACACATACTCGTTATCATATTATTTGCTGCTGCCATATTAGGTGATTCATGCAATTATATGATTGGGCATTTCTTTGGTCGAAGGCTATTCAACAATCCTAAATCCAAGATATTCAAGCAAAGTCACTTGGAGAAAACGCACGAATTTTATAAGAAGTATGGTGGCAAAACCATTATCCTGGCACGCTTTATCCCCATAGTACGTACATTTGCCCCCTTCGTTGCAGGAATGGGGAAAATGAATTACTACTATTTTATGGTATATAATTTGGTTGGTGGAGCTGTCTGGGTAACTATATTCTGTTATGCAGGATATTTCTTCGGCGATCTCCCGTTTGTGCAGGAAAACCTAAAACTACTCATTGTAGCCATTATATTCATATCCATATTGCCTGCTGTAATTGAGGTCATACGCGCCAAGTTGAAATTTTAAACTGCCCAAACCATAGTCTGTATTCATTTGTTACTAATATAAATAAAGTAGAAAAAACAATTTAAAGTTTTTACACTTATGAAAAATTCTTTTTTTAGTCGGTTTACCCCAAAGGAACCGAAGTTTTTCCCGTTACTGAAACAATTATCAGAAGTACTTTCTGCCTCATCTGTTGCTTTAGTAGAAAGTCTGCAACATGACCAACCGACAGAACGCTCGGAGTACTACAAAAAGATCAAAGACCTCGAACGGGAAGGAGACAGACTGACACATCTGATTTTTGATGAATTAGGAACTACATTCATCACTCCCTTTGACCGTGAAGATATTCATGACTTAGCTTCTTGTATGGATGATGTCATCGACGGAATAAACAGTTGTGCCAAAAGGATTTCCATTTATAATCCTCGTCCTATTTCTGAAAGCGGAAAAGAACTGAGCCGTTTGATCCAAGAAGAAGCTATATATATTTGTAAAGCTATGGATGAACTCGAAACATTCCGCAAAAAGCCGACACTCCTCCGAGAATATTGCTCCAAACTGCATGAAATCGAAAACCAAGCGGATGATGTATATGAGTTCTTCATCACCAAACTCTTTGAAGAAGAAAAAGATTGTATCGAACTTATCAAGATTAAAGAAATCATGCACGAACTGGAAAAGACAACCGATGCTGCAGAGCATGTAGGTAAAATTCTGAAAAGCCTGATTGTAAAGTACGCATAAAAGAAGCCTGAACACATGGAATTATTAGTGACTATCATTATCCTAGCTCTGATATTCGACTATATCAACGGCTTTCACGATGCTGCAAACTCCATTGCCACTATCGTATCTACGAGAGTTCTTACCCCCTTCCAAGCTGTATTATGGGCTGCCTTCTTTAATTTCGTTGCTTTCTTTATCGCTAAATATATAATAGGCGGATTCGGAATTGCCAACACTGTATCCAAAACCGTAGTAGAGCAATATATTACTTTACCGATTATATTAGCAGGAGTTATTGCCGCTATCACTTGGAATCTGATTACTTGGTGGAAAGGTATCCCCTCCTCTTCTTCTCATACCCTTATCGGAGGATTTGCAGGAGCAGCTATCATGGCAAACGGATTTGAAGCTATTCAACTTAATATCATCCTAAAAATTGCAGCATTTATTTTTTTGGCTCCTTTTATTGGCATGGTCATTGCATTCGGATTCACTTTGTTCGTACTTTATATCTGCCGGCGAGCTCATCCTCATACCGCAGAGCAATGGTTCAAGAGATTACAACTTGTATCCTCCGCCCTTTTCAGTGTCGGACATGGTCTGAATGACTCTCAGAAAGTAATGGGTATCATAGCTGCCGCCATGATAGCCGCACATTCCATGGGATTGGGGATGGGCATAAATAGTATCAATGATCTGCCCGACTGGGTTGCCTTCTCCTGTTTTACGGCCATTTCACTCGGAACCATGTCCGGAGGTTGGAAGATAGTAAAAACAATGGGAACCAGAATCACCAAAGTAACTCCACTGGAAGGAGTGATTGCCGAAACAGCAGGTGCTTTCACTCTCTACATCACGGAAATGTTGAAAATTCCTGTAAGTACGACACATACTATCACAGGGGCAATCATCGGAGTAGGCGCAACAAAACGCCTTTCTGCTGTTCGTTGGGGAGTTACCAAAAGCCTGATGACGGCTTGGATTCTTACAATTCCGGTCAGCGGACTTTTAGCAGCCGGTGTTTATTTTATTGTTTCTTTATTTATATAATAAAACATATTCCAGCCATATAAAACAGCGTTTAGAAACACTTGATTCCCAAACGCTGTTTTATATCTATTTTTAGTCATAAATATTTATATAAATCGCTTTAAGAAAAAACATCTATTCTTCTAACCTTCCTAATCAGTAAGTACATCATAACAAGCATATATCTCTCAAATAGAAAAAGAGCTGAAAGTCAATGATCTTCAGCTCTTTTTCTATATATTAAGCGTTTAGCAAATTCTTATTTGACTTCCTCAAAATCAACGTGATATATCTATCAGCGACTTGCGTACACGTGTTGCAAATATAACACAAACCCGAAAATAAGCATTCATAAGCAACACACGCTCTTGTTCATAAAAGTACGATTTTTATTCATAAATAACGAGATGTAAACGCATAAAAATCAAAAGAAAGCGATGTTTTTAACAGATTCTTCGGTTTTATCCTTACCTTTGTGTATGATATTGGGATGTTATACCCAAACAACAATAAGAAAACGATGCAGATACATAACAAATTCAAGTTGTAAAACTATTTATTATATTGAGATATGTCAATATGGAGCAAACTCATAGGAATCAAGAAAACCGAGGATAGAAACAATATCATCGGCAATAAAACCACCTCTGTACCATGTAGTGCCCACAATTATGCCATAGTAGATGTTGAAATAGGCTTGAAAGACCATAGAATCCATGATATAGGAGCCCTCAAGCATGATAACACGACATTTCATAAAACCTCAAAAGAAGAACTATTCATTTTCTTAAACGATGTAGACTACATCTGCGGACGCAATATCGTTCACCATGATGCTAAATACCTGTTTACGGACAAAATATGCCGCTGGATTTTAGTTGATACACTTTATGTTTCGCCTTTACTGTTCCCTGAACACCCTTACCACAGGCTTGTGAAAGATGACAAACTGATGAGCGAACAAATGAACAATCCGGTGAACGATTGCAAGAAAGCAAAAGACTTATTGTTGGATGAAATAGCATGCTGGCATTCACTACCGAAAGAAAAGCGTATACTATTTGCATCGCTGCTGAAGGGCAAGAAGGAATTTGAAGGATTTCTCAGTATGGTAAGTGCGGAGTATATCCATAAAGGAATACCTGAACTTATTAAAGAACTTTATGCCGGAAAGATTTGCCAACATGCCGATCTTGACATGCTCATCAACCAATATCCATGCGGATTGGCATACGCATTGGCTCTGATTGACACCACCGATTACCGCTCCATCACTCCCGGATGGATACTTTATAATTATCCGGAAGTGGAATTTATCATAAAACTCCTGCGACACACTACTTGCAAAGAAAGCTGCGACTACTGCCATACGCAATTGGATGTGCTCCATAACCTAAAAACATTTTTCGGATATGAGCGCTTCCGGACATACGAAAGCGAGCCACTGCAAGAACGTGCTGCCCAAGCTGCGGTAAAAGGGAAATCGCTGCTGGCAATATTTCCTACCGGCGGTGGTAAATCACTTACCTTCCAACTGCCTGCACTCATGGCGGGCCACTCCGTGCACGGGCTTACGGTTGTCATCTCCCCCTTGCAGTCCTTGATGAAAGACCAGGTAGACAACCTTGCCGACAGAGGCATCACGGATGCCGTAACCATAAATGGGATGTTAGACCCCATCACAAGATCGCTATCCATACAAAGAGTACAAGACGGAGAAGCCTCGTTGTTGTATATCTCTCCCGAAATGCTCCGTTCAAAAACAATCGAGAAAATATTGATGGCGCGCCACGTTGTAAGGTTTGTGATAGACGAAGCGCACTGCTTTTCTTCATGGGGGCAGGATTTCAGAGTTGACTATCTCTACATTGGCAAATTCATCCAAAAATACCAGCAAAAGAAAAAATGCAAAACCCCGATACCTGTATCCTGTTTCACGGCCACGGCAAAACAGAAAGTAATCCAAGACATCTGTGACTATTTCAAGCAGACTTTGGATTTGAACTTGGAATTATTCGCATCAACAGCCTCAAGAACAAATCTACACTATTCCGTCATACATGTAGAGAATGACAATGACAAATATTTAAAACTGAGAGAACTTGTAGCAGAAGCCGATTGTCCGACAATTGTTTACGTGTCACGCACCAAACGAACAAAGGAACTGGCTGCAAAACTGACTCGTGACGGTTACAAGGCACTCCCTTTCAATGGGAAAATGGAAGCCGATGAAAAAATTGCCAACCAAGATGCTTTTATGAACGATCAGGCACACATCATCGTGGCCACGTCTGCATTTGGTATGGGAGTCGATAAGAAAGATGTCGGTCTTGTAGTGCATTATGATATTTCCGATTCGCTGGAGAATTATGTACAGGAAGCTGGCAGGGCAGGTCGTGATCCTGGTCTTAGCGCACGTTGTTATGTGCTTTACAGTGACAATGATTTGGACAAGCATTTTATATTGCTAAACCAAACGAAACTTAGCATTAGTGAAATACAACAGGTATGGAAAGCCGTCAAAGACCTTACCAAACACCGTATGAAAGTCAACTGTTCTGCGTTGGAAATTGCCCGGCAAGCAGGATGGGATGATTCGGTATCTGACATTGAGACCCGTGTACGGACAGCATTAGCAGCTTTGGAACAAAGCGGATACTTGGTAAGAGGAAACAATGTACCTCATGTATATGCCACGGGAATAATGGTAAAGAATATGGACGAAGCAAGAGAACGCATAGCAGCATCACTACTTTTTGGCAGCGATGAAATAGAAAAGGCAGTCCGTATCATCAAGTCATTGATTTCTCAAAAACATATCGCCAAGGCTCAAGATTCGGAAGCAGAATCACGAATCGATTATCTGGCAGACATTTTGGGACTAAGCAAAAGAGATGTTATATCTGTAGTGGAGCGCATGCGACAGGAAGGTATATTGGCAGACAGTAAAGATATATCTGCCTATTTGCAGGATGCAGGTGATTCGGAACGAAAGTCACAAATTCTCCTCGAACGCTTTGCAAAACTTGAACAATACATCCTTAATCATATTCCCGACGGAGCTTTACGAATATCATGCAAGCAACTGAATGAAAATGCAGTGAACGATGGCATCAATACATCCAAAGAAAAAGATATCCGGACACTACTCTATTTCCTCACCGTCAAGGGATATACGCGTAAAAAAGAAGATGCGGCTCGTAACATGGAGATAAGTCGTCAGGCAGACCTAGAATCCACCATCAGGCGATTTGAGAAACGATTGGAAATAAGTCGCTTTGCCGTGGAATGGCTATACAAATTAGCTTTTGATGCAGAAAAAAAGAATGCACTCGACAAAGCCATCCAGTTCTCCGTAGTAGAGCTTCTGAACCGAATAAAATCAAATTCCCAATCCCTTTTTGGCGGACTTGATGACATTCAATTAGAAGACGTGGAAGAAGCACTTCTGTATTTGTCGAAAATCGGTTCACTAAAACTTGAAGGCGGATTTTTGGTACTTTATAATGCCATGAATATCCAAAGAATAAAGGACAACAAGTCGAGATACAAGCAAGACGACTATCGGATGCTCAACGAATTCTACAAGTTGAAAATCCAGCAAGTGCATATTGTAGGCGAATATGCCAATCTGATGGTAAGAGATTATCATGCGGCCTTGCAATATGTTCAGGACTATTTCCAAATGGACTACAGAAAGTTTGTCATAAAATATTTCAAAGGAGACAGAGCAAACGAGATACAACGTAACTTGACACCACAGAAGTACAAACAATTGTTCGGACAATTATCCAAACGGCAAATGGATATTATTTCCGACAAGGGTTCACGTTGCATTGTAGTCGCAGCCGGCCCAGGTAGTGGAAAGACACGTGTATTGGTCCACAAACTGGCCTCACTTCTGCTACTTGAAGATGTGAAACACGAACAGCTCCTGATGCTGACCTTTTCAAGGGCAGCCGCTACGGAATTCAAAAAAAGGCTCATGGAGTTGATAGGCAACGCCGCCCACTTTGTCGAAATAAAAACATTCCACTCCTATTGTTTCGACCTATTGGGACGGATAGGAAATCTTGAAGAATCAAGAAATGTCGTTTCAAATGCAGCCGAGATGATATGTCAAGGAGAAGTGGAACCCAATAAGATTGGCAAGACGGTGTTAGTCATAGATGAGGCTCAGGATATGGGAGCTGAAGAGCATGCGCTTGTAAAGGCTTTAATGACTAATAATGAGGAGATGCGTGTGATAGCAGTGGGAGACGATGACCAGAACATCTATGAATTCCGCGGTTCCGATTCCGGTTATATGTACCGACTGGCACAAGAAAGTGGAAGCACGTTTGTCGAAATGACCGAAAATTACCGCAGTGCGCGCCAGCCGGTAGATTTTGCCAACGGATTCTTGAAAAACATACATAAAAGGATAAAAAGTATACCAATTATCTCCATGAGAAAAGAAAAGGGTTGGGTTGAAGTGATACGCTATCAATCGGAATATATGTATCAGCCACTCGTCGAAAACTTGCTTCAACATAGGGATAAAGGAACTTCTTGTGTACTGACCCAAACAAATGAAGAGGCCGTTATCCTGATGGCTCTTTTGCGGAAACATGGCATAAACAGTAAACTGATACAATCAATGGACGGCCTACGTTTTTGGAATATGGCTGAAATGAGATATTTCCTGAGGTATATAAACAAGCGGATAAAAACACCGTTAATCACGGAAGAGCTGTGGGAAGAAGCCAAGCATAACACCTTCTCTACTTATGACAGGAGTCTAAGCTTGATGTATGTGAAACGTTGTGTGGAACAGTTTGAACAAACCAACAAGACTAAATATTTCAGTGACTTCAAAGAATTTGTATTTGAGTCGTCGGTGGAAGACTTCTGCGACGTATCAGGAGCCGACGTTGTGGTATCAACTATTCACAAGGCCAAAGGCAGAGAGTTTGACGATGTGTATATGTTCATATCCGACAATTATGTAAAGGATGCCCATCTGATGCGTCGATATTACGTAGGAATAACCCGTGCGAAAAACAGACTGTTCATACATACAAACGGTGATTGTTTCAATCATTTGAGTGCAGACCGATATCTCATGGATCAGCGACAATATGACATGCCTGAAGAAATTGTACTGCAACTCTCTCACAAAGATGTCAATTTGGGATTCTTCAAAGAACGAAAACAAGAAATCTTGGCATTGAGAGGAGGAGACTCCTTGACTCACAGTAATTTCTTTTTGTATAGTTCATTGACTGATAAACCCATAGCTAAGTTATCATCAAAAATGCAGGATACATTATCCGAATGGGAACAAAGAGGTTACAAGGTGAAATCCGCATCTGTACGGTTCGTGGTGGCATGGAAACCTAAAGATGCACAAAAGAATGAACCGGAAACAGCTGTTCTTTTGGCTGACTTGATGCTTTCTTTGTAAGCTAAAACGTTTGAAATTATCACAATATCATTACCTTTGTGATAAGAATTAAAATATTATACGAATAATAAGGGAATAATGCAAATACATAACAATACATTGATGGCGGAATGTTCAACTTATGATTTCAAGGAAATGTTGGAACGTAAGAAAGTAAAGTCATGGCTTAAATCCATATCGGCTTTTGCCAATACGGATGGTGGCAGTTTGTTCTATGGAGTGAACGACGACAGAGTGATTGTAGGTTTAAATAATCCACAAGCCGATGCCGACTTTATCAGCGAAACCATCAAGGCAAGACTTGACCCTGTGCCGGAAATACAACTTATTCCGATTGAACACGAAGGACATACCCTACTTGAAGTAAAAGTAAAGGCAGGAACGCTGACACCTTATTATTACTATCAAGACGGGACACGTACCGCATATGTACGAGTGGGTAATGAAAGCGTAGAGTGTAATTCGCAACAACTTCTTTCGTTGGTATTGAAAGACACGCACATGACATGGGATTCTCTTCCTACCCAAGTGGATGCCAGCAAGCACTCTTTCATCATCCTGGCCAATACATTCCGCGAGCAAACCCATCAAGAATGGAATGACAAGTATCTGGAATCATTCGGTCTGGTTACTCCTGAAGGTAAACTGACCAATGCCGGATTACTGTTTGTGGATAACTGCACGGTATTTCAATCGCGTATTTTCTGTACCCGTTGGACTGGACTTTATAAGGATGATGCTATCAGTTCCGTAGAGCATCGGGCTAACCTTGTATTGCTATTGAAATATGGCATGGACTTCATCAAGAACTACACTATGAGCGGATGGGTAAAGATGCCCAATTATCGCCTAAATCTTCCCGACTATTCCGACCGTGCCATCTTTGAAGGACTGGTAAACCACCTTATCCATAGAGATTATACCGTGATGGGTGGTGAAGTACATATAGACATTTATGATGACCGCGTAGAACTGGTATCACCCGGTGCTATGCTTGACGGTACACAAATTCAAGACCGTGACATATTCAAAGTGCCTTCTATGCGCCGTAATCCCGTCATTGCGGACGTGTTCACACAGTTGGACTATATGGAGAAACGTGGTTCCGGCTTACGCAAAATGCGGGAACTTACGGAGAAGCTGCCTAATTTCCTGCAAGGAAAAGAACCGCAATATCAAACGGAAGCGACCTCTTTCTACACCACATTCTATAATCTGAACTGGAACGAAAACGGAAGAATACCTGTTGAAGAAGTAGCCAACAGGGTAAATAGTACCCTCGAAAAGTACCCTGTAAACAAAGAAAGTTCGGTCGAAAAGTTCGGTGTAAACTGCAAAAGTTCGGAGATAATGCAAAAAGGTTTGGAGAAAAAGTTCGGAGATTCGAAAAACAAATCTAAAAGCATTGGGAAAACCGCACAAAAGATTATTGATTTCGTCATTTCCGACCCTTCAATGTCTGCAATTTCAAAGCTTCGTTCTATGGGAATCTTGTCTCGTGAAGGAGCAGACCATGGTGGCTATTGGCGCATTGTAATTAATCCTCAAACCGAGCAATAAACCTATGGGAACATCTTTCATTCCACTTTGTGCAATAATTGCTGTTTTGATTATCGCCTTTTTGTTTGCTTCCTTGCCGCAAGTAAGCCACAAAATGCGATACAGAGTGCTTTATGCAATAGCCATCATCATGCTATTTGCCGTTATTCCTATCAGTGAGTGTATGGCTAAGAATACCCAAAATTCAAACAGCAATTATCTGCTTGTTCTGATATTCGATATTGCAGTAGGTTATTTCTGTATGTACATTGCCGCATTACTGAAATTCAATGTCCTTAAACGAAAGAATCAAGCATTGGAAAATGCCTTGACCAAAAAGCAACAAGAAAATGTAGCAATCCTATTGGAACATCAGAATGAAAAGCAACAAGCACTTCAGCAAAGAGAACTTGAATGGTTAGCAGATAAAATCAAGATGTTCACAGAGGAAGAGCAGAAAGCTATTCTTGCCAGTGCTTGCGCATTCGCAGAACACGGTTTGATAATCACTCCCTCAATAACTATTCAGCAAACAGATACATGTAGTCAACAATATCTTATGTATTTTGTTTGTTCTGCCTTTTTCAACATGGGTAAGAAGCGGAATAATATTGTAAGTTTCTTATTTCAAGTCTTTCCCCTCTATTTCCCTGCTGGAGAAAGTGCTTTGGCTAAAAAGATGCCGGGATTGGAAAAAGTTAGGGAGAAAAGGGAAAAAGAAAATCAATCCAAGTAGGTTTTACAATATATACTATTGAAGTATATTCCAATATAGAGTCGTTTTCCGACATCTATTTGTTTATAAAACATTACAATCAGAAATGACAACATGACAATGGATATAACAGAAGAAGTCAAAAACATATTGATGAAGATCCAGGTAGAAGATCGTGAATCTTTTGCTAAATTTTCTTTTGAGCATGCCAGTTGTTTTACTGAGGCAAACGGTGATTGGCTTTTCCCAGCTTTGTATGAGTTCTATACGGAAGAAGTCAAGAATCCAATGATTGTTGGACTATTACAAGAGTTAGGGATGCTTTTTCATCATGAAAGTATGAAAGCCCCTCTCGCAGAAATTACCTCTCTTGACAGAAGCCTTTGTCTTGATGAATCTAACGTATTTGAGTACATTGTTAATCAACAAAGACTTGCATCGAAAGACATAAAGAATGTTGAATATTTGAAATCGCCATATAGGACAAAGACAGAAGTTCTTCCCTTCCGTCATATTTCGCCTATTGACTATGACTGGTTAATTATTGAATACGGCGGTATCGCACATCCTTATATTTTAGCAGACATAGCTGGAGTTTTGATATATAGCCAGAAGATAAAAGAGTCATTCAGTTATTTGCACAGAAGCGTCAACCTCTTGACTGAGTTTCCCAATAAGCACTGGAATAGCGAACTTGCGGTAACTGGAGCCGCTAATACATTTCGATGGCTGAGACTTATGTGTCAAGATGATATTGACTTGTCAAGAAAGATATTCAAGTACAATTATCTTTATTTGTCAAGAATGGCTTGTATAACAAAGGATGATTTATTAGAACAGTCTGCGTATGTTAATCGAGCGGCCTTAGTAAAGATGCCATTAGCATACACCTTTCTCCCATTTTTAGGACAAAATCCTGATTTCCTATATATATCAGATTTGTACTATGCACATTTCTGTAATCAAACAGCGACAGACGTTTCAATGATTACGAAAAGCAACTACTATATGAAGTCACTCACATATTATCGTAATGCCTCTTTATGGCCTAATGATACTGGAGGTTATGTTGACATGACAGATGAAACATATGAACAGTTGGTAGAAAGGAAACATAAAAATGCAATAATGAATGCTTATGAATATTGGAAAGAATTAAATAGAGGAGAAGATGTCCTTACAGAATCTGATACAGATAGAATTTTTATACTTATTGAGCAAGAGTACAACAATAATTTCAATCGATTTCGCGATAATATATTAAACTTTAACAAATATAAGCTATGAAGTTTTTTGATTTTCTGTTTAACAAATCAAACAATGAGAATGCAGTGGTGAAGACACTTTCACCGATTGAGCAAGTAGTAAAAGAAAGTGTCGAGCATTTGAAGAAATGCTCAGGTACGTTGACATCCGAGAAGTTGGAGGCAGAAGCTATAAATCTCGCTTCTTATATCTTTCTTCGGGAAAGTGATAAAGTACAATTTGAACTTGATTTCCTGACAAAAGGGCTAGTAGACAAAGTTCCATCAGGAGATTATACTTTTGCTGATAAAGTGTTTCCGCTGATGGTAAAATACGGTGAAGAATTGTATACCGAAAAACATGCTTCATTTGGCAAGAACCAGGGATACAAACTGAACGTTACAATAGACCCAGACCTCGCAAGTTTCTTAAAGGGATATTATAAGAGTGTACACAAAGTCAATGGTGGTGAATCCAAGCCACAACCGTTTATATCCCAATCAAATAATGCTCAGAATGAAAGAATTGATTTGGGATTATCGTCTGGAATCCTATGGGCAACTTGTAATATTGGCGCATCGTCACCTTCCGAAATTGGTGATTTTTTTGCATGGGGAGAAAAAGAGCCCAAGGATGCATACGGATGGGAGACCTATAAATTGTGTCGAGGTTCATACAATTCAATTTTCAAATACACCGAAGCTGACGGAAAAAATGTTCTGGATTCTCAGGATGATGTTGCAAAATCTAGGCTTGGTGGAGAATGGAGGATTCCGACCAAAGAGGACATGAAAGAACTCGTAGAAGAATGTGAATGGAAGTGGACAAGCCAAAATGGTCAATTAGGATGGAAGGTTATTGGCTCCAATAACAATTACATCTTTCTTCCTGCATCAGGATCAGCAAGTTCGTATAGAATAGCTGGCGTTAATGAATTAGGGAGATATTGGACAGCAACAAGAGATGAAAGCAATTATTCTGCATACAACCTAAGGTTCAAAGACGGAACAGATACTATTGTCGTGGTTGATGATACGCGATTCTATGGTAGAACTGTTCGCCCTGTTCTTGGTCTGCCTGTCAAACGAGCTGTGAAAGAAGAACAAAAAGAAGAAGAGCAGGAAAAACTTCCATATCCGTTAAAGAAAATCACGTTGGCAGCATTGTTGAAAAACAGAATGACACTAGACACTGCTTCTGCAATTTCTTACATACGTACCATATTAAACATTCTAGAAATCGACCGAGAAGACTATGAGAAGTTTAACGATGAAGATTTTATGACAATTTACAATGCATTCGCAAAGATTGATGCATTAATACCAACCCAACTGGGACTAAGCCAAAATGCTACTCGTATTGCAGTTACCAGTAGAATTGCAGGACTATTGGCACAATCTGTATGTAAAAATAACAAAGCAGATTATAATGATAATGATGCAAAGTTTTATGCTCTTGGTGGCGAAACTATGTGGGAAATGGTCGAATGGCAATATGTTATGATTTATTACAATTTCCATACCGAAAAAGAGCAGAATAATCTTATAAAACTTGTTAACAATGCAGTAGAAAAGGCTATCATTAAGATGATGGTAGAAAGCGAATACTCACAACATGAACAACAGTGTATGATTGAAGGATCAAAATCAATTATGTTAGATAAAATGGTTGGGGTTTCAATCTATGGAATGTTTTCTCGTATATTTCCTACGCTATTTTGACCAATTTTAAATGTTTAATTCTGTGACTCTTTTATTTCATAAAGCCAAAGCAAAAATCGGGTTTGTCATCTGAACTGTGTCAGGCTGATGACAGACCCGATTGAAAAAAGTCTTTCCCGAAAACTGAGATATAATGTCAGTTACAGAAAGGGAACTTATGTATTTATCTCACACTTCTTGGACTACATCTTTTTAAGGTAGATAAGGAAGTTGCTCAAATGAGTTATTGAAATCACGATTGTTTCATGGCTGCTGAGCTGGAAGTTTTATATGGTAAAATGGATCTATAACATCCATTGAGAAACATCTCATTCCGTATCGAGTTTAGATTTTGTGCAAGTGATTTCAATCAAATGTTGATGCTGTTCCTTCACTGCCTGATACATCGAATAATATGTAAAGTATCAATAGATACGCTACACTTTTTCTTTTCGTAGGCAAATCTTAATCCGTATTTTCGTAGCATGAAAGAAGATATACGGAAAATACGGATGCGCCAAAAATGGCTTGAGCTATACGCCGAAACGGGTTCTGTGACAAAAACTGCCCTTCGGTGCGGGATTGCCCGTTCCACGTTATACCGTTGGATAAATCGCGAGAAAGAACAAGGTAAGTCGGAATTGTCCGACAAGTCTAAACGCCCATCAAGACTTGCCAATATGAAGATAACACCTGAAATTGAAACCATTATCCTTAATCTGCGTGAGACGAGAAGATGGGGAGCACAACGGATTGCCAACCATCTGTTTAGGAAGAAAATAAAGCTCTCAGCCATGACGGTGTGGCGTGTGTTAAAAAAGCATCAGGTCAAAGCTGTTGTGAAACGGCGTAAAAAGTCAGACTATATCCGATATAGTAAAGAAATTCCCGGGGAAAGGGTTCAGCTGGATGTAATGAAAGTACGAAACGGAGCATACCAGTTCACGGCCATAAATGATTGTACCCGTTTGAGAACCATTCGTGTATATCCCAATAAAAAAGCGGAAAGTACAATTCATTTTTTAGGAGAGATACTGAACACCTTTCCTTTTCCCGTTCAGCGGATACAAACTGATTGGGGAACAGAATTTTTCAATTATGACTTCCAATATGAACTGCATGACCATTTTATCAAATTCAGACCAATCAAACCAAGGACTCCGCATCTGAATGACAAAGTTGAAAGGTCTCAGCAGACCGATAAGACAGAGTTTTGGAATCTTATAGATTTGTCGGACAAGACACTTGATTTGAATGTGATGGCTATGGAATGGCAGGAGTTCTACAATAAGAAACGACCACATTCCTCACTGAACGGCAAGACTCCGATGCAAAAACTCAAGTCTGTCAAGCACCTTGTTCCGATCCAGCCCGATGTGAGTGAAAAATTCTGGGAGTCAAACGAAGAAATTCTTCCACGTAATTACAAGTATCTTAAATTCATAAAACATCGAAATAAGAAAACTGTTATTCGATAAGCCGTGGAGAATCAAAATATATCGCAGATTATTTTACGCTTTTAAACTCATCGGTCGGGGAACGGCCAGCGCCAAGGGGCGGGACCACCCGTCCCGACGAGCGTAAAAATCCAGTAAGCTAATGTAGCGAATCTGTTGTTATAGCACAAATAATCAGATACTGTTTCACTGAGTGTGTTTGAGCAAAGGCACAAAAAATAGTATCTTATTTGATTAATGAAAGGGAAAGTATTCTGATTATACATCAACCAAGAAGCCAAAGAATACTTTCAGTATTCAAGCTCCTCTATTGTAGACATCAGAGATTTAGTCATGGATATACCGTTTAATCATATTGTCAAAATTTGCTTTAAATTCTTGTACATCGATAGAAATTGAACTTAAAAAAGGATTAAAGATTTTACAACCATTCCGTCCCCAATATCCTAACTGGCTATTAAGCCAGTTTTTCGCATTTTGGCGCCCCAACTCACCTCCTGCATTTATTTGTTCCAAGGAATATTCTCGGAAGCAGAATTGTTTTGTGTAACCATTTGCAATCTTAGACCATAATGGGTCTGCATCAGAGAGGTTATACAAATAGGCCGCCAATAGTCTTTCAGGAGATTTATTTCCTGGTAATATCAAAATATTATCTGCATTGTTGACTTTTTTTAAATCATTTCTGTTTGTTCTAACATCCCCGTCCAATATGACAATAGAATAAGGATATCTAAATGCTGGTACTCTTTTGGTGACAAGTTCCATTAATGTTGAACATGGCAAAGTTACATCAACAAAATCCAACACAGAAGCTTTAGTCTTTAATATAGCTTTTACAAATAATATATTTTCCTTGTCTTCGGTATATACTGTAATTTTGTTTTTCTTGCGATTGTTACCTTCTGCAACAACATTTAAGTCCAACTGAATACCTTTGAAGTTCACACCTTGTTTAATTGCTATCTTATCATCAACCTTCTTAAGGTAGAGAACTTTTACTTGGTTGGCTGTTTCTTCTTTTTTATTTACTTCTTGAACTAAATCGTCCATCGCCTTAAGAAGAGACATTGAATGAGTAGTAAATAAAATTTGCAAATTCAGTTTTGATGCATATCTACGTAAAATTCTTAATAACTCAACTTGGGATGCAGGATACATTGTAGCATCCATCTCATCAATGGCCAAAATACCGCCTTTGTACTGTCGGGGATATTTGTCATGTAATCTTTTAAAAGAAAATAATGCTAAGATAATTTTACCTAGATTATCTTGTCCCATAGAGTTTTGATTCCAATCGTATAATTCAGTGGATACACCTATTGATTGCTTGTTTTTTGAAGTTATTGTTGTTGCAGAAGAAATAGGGGTTTGTACTATTAGAATTTTATTGTGTAATTGTTTGAACTCATTTAATTCCTCTGGAGTTAATAATGTGTCATCAGTTATAATTTTGGCTTCCTCTGCCATAGGGACTAGCCGCTTTAAACTTAAAAAGATTGTGGGAAAAGAGAGATATCCATCTCCTTCTTGCCTTGCTCCTTTCTTCCAAAATCGCACATTGGGGTCTCCAGTACGTTTAATGCTTTCAACGGTAAAATCATCTACTCCAGCATCAAAGGAAATGGTCCATTCATGACCTTTAGGCCTATCAAAAGTAGGGGATAATCTAAACTTATCTTTGAATGCAGAAATATAGCTACCGCCACACAAAGGTTTTTCCGCTCTCATTGGATCCTCTGCCTTAAGAGTGAAGGTTTGTGTTACAATAGCAAGTAATGTTGACTTTTGAGTTCCGTTTTGTCCTGCAATAGCTGTTAATTGAGAGCCTACTTCAAAGTCTTCATTTTGGAAGCCTCGAAACCTTTCGATATGAATGTGAGTTATTTTCACTTTGTTAAATGATTAAATAATTTGTGTTTGGGAATAACTATATCGTCACAAAATATCATTATTTCTTCACCTTTCCCTGAGTTACTCGCACTATAATTCAATTCAAAACATTGTTGTCTATATTTTGAATATAGGCTGGTTATGAATGGCACATTATCATAAGAGACAATCCACTTACAATTTACTATCTCACTTATAGCATTTGCGATATTTTGATGATCTGTGTCATTATAGTAGTTCAGATAAAGCCCTTTCCCTTTTATATAGTAGGGTGGATCTAAATATAATAGAGTATTGTAAGGTAATTCATCTTTTAATCGTTGTACTAAAGTAACAGCATCGTCATTTGTTAGATGAATTCTATCAGCGTAGTCTGCTATACGTTGAATCCTTTTTATCAAATCTTCCTTGTTAAACCTTGCATCAATCTTGTAATTTCCTGTTTGGTCGTATCCACCTATGATTCCGGCCTTTAAAATTCCAGAACGATTTGTTCTATTTAGGAAAAAAGTAGAGAACCCTAAATTTAATAAATCAACATTTCCATTTTCTTTATTCTGCTGAAACTCTTTTTGCTTAAACCATGTTTCGACATTTATGGGAGTATCCTTAATTAATTGACAAAGAGCATCCGTGCTATTAAGAACACTATACCAAAAGGCATAAATAGATATGTCTTTATCGTTTATATATATATCACTAACATATTCATTAAAGAGCAAAGATAAAGCAACAGAACCACCTCCTACATATGGCTCAACATAAGTACCATCGAGCAATGCATTTTCTTTGAGTAAACATTGTACGAAATCTGCGACTTTTGCCTTTCCACCGGGATATCTTAGAGGTGATAAAAACTCCATAATATTATTCTTTATTTATAGATTCCCACAATTGGATAAAAAAACTTTCTATGTTGTCCCATCCTATAATCAAATTATCTGCTTTAGGATAGAAAAACTCATTATGAACATATGCATTCAATGACTCAATGGATAGGACTGAGTTTTTATCATTTATTTCAGCCCTTATACCTTTAGATAAATCATTACTCATTGTTCCTAACTGAGTCATATGATTTAATACTTTACAAACTTTCCCGTTCAAATCCTCTTTGGAAGAACACGCAGTTATAGCTTTGTTTTTTACCAAATCATATCTTTCCAAATAAGCATCAACTGACAATTCTAAAAACACTCTCAGCAGTACAGAAGATGCATTAGGACATGTTTTGACTTGGACTTGTTTTAACTCCTCAAAAATTTTATTGATTTTGGGGTTGTTGATATGCAAAATCAAAGTTTTGGGTACTAAGCCAGCTCTGTTTCCTGCTTTCTTATTATTAGTCTTTTTTATTTCTCTAGGTTCACTATTTATTAATACCGGCCCTTTATTGTTTACAATATCTTGAACGCTCCATTGTTCAGACGCTTCATTAGATAGGTCTGGCTTTTGGTTCGTGTCAAAATTGTCAATATATTGCTTTCTTTTTTCTCTATTATAGATTTCTGAAACTTTGAATTCCGGATTAAGAATATCCGTAACAACTTTTATAAGCCCCTTGACGACTTCTGACACTTCAACCTTTGAAACTAAAGTTCCATTGTTAATTCCCAAACCAAGGTGTTCTCTAACATATGGGTCTGACATCAAACGTTGCAAGTTGGTAATATTTAGTTTAGATAACGAATCCTTAATCGTATCAGAAACATTTTCTTGTGATTTCAACAAAGTGATAATTTGCAATGGAATCGATGATTTCCCTTCTGTTTTCTCCTCGAATCTTTGCTTTTGTTGAGCATTCCAAGTAACAGTACCGATACCATTCAGCTCTCCCGAGTGTTTACGTTTTATCCAAATATCAGCTTCAGTTGGGTTTTCAAAAACAGCGCAAGTAATATTCTTCAATTCAGAAATAGCATTAGGATTTTCTTTTTGCAATTTCTGAAATTTCTTCCTTAAAGAAACGTACTTGTCATCAACTAATGTTGGATTATTTAATAATTTTAATGATGTTATTCGCCTATTACCTTCGAGCACTATATATTTGTTGTTATCTTCGTTAGGCGTTACAATGATTAAATCAACTGGACTAAGACCATTGGTTACAATATCGTCTACAAGAAAATATAATTTATCCCCTTGATCCTCTACCATCTTGTCTATCGCTTCCTTTTGCGAAGTTAGAGGCTCAAATCTGTAATTTTCAGTATTGACAAATAAAGATGTCAATTTTATTGTTTTTACAACCATAGTAACGCTCATACTTGTTAGATTGCAAAGTTACTCATTTTTAGTAAAGTTAGTAGTAATTGAGCAATAAAAAATGTATGGGGTTCTCTATTTGTAGACTGAAATCTATTATAACCCAATTCTAATCACTATCTTTGCATTGTAAAAAGGCGTTCTTTTAATATGAGGTAAAATAGGGCAGAACATAGAACTTCGCTCGTTTCTAAATCGTTACCTGTCAAGAAAGAGATCTTTACAAGCTGTTCATTTTCAAGGGGAAAGACAAATCATAATGTCTTCCTGAATGGAAGGTGATGTGCTTTTTGATGCCGGATGCTTCTATCCAGACTTTCAGAGGACGAGAAATCCAAGAGGCATCAGTCAATCCTTCAAAAACGAGAGCTTCGTCATTGCTTGGGCGTTCACCGCATAGCTGGAGAGCTTGTTGGATGACTGGCTTGTAATCGGGTACTTTCGTTTTCTGCTGTACTACGACTGCTTGCCATGTTCCCTTACTCGTCTGCTGAATTTGTTTCCATTTCAAAGTTTGAATATCACTATGCCGCAATCCAGTGAGAATAGAGAACAAGAACGCACGTTTCAAAACATCATCCTTACAAGGTGTGATTTGCCTTTTCTTGTATGCCCTCTTGGAACAAGCAGGACAACAATACTTTGACATCAATGTCGGAGGAGTAAAGATTTTACCGCACTCCTCGCAACTTCTTTGAATAGTGTAATTTCCTCTTGGCATATTCTTCTCGTTTTAAATGGTTTATATCAATTTAAGTTGTACCTTATCGCCAAATAAGACGTGTCGCAAACATGTCGCAAATAAGAGATAAAAAAGCCCATAGAAAACACATAGCAACCATGAACCCCATAAACGCAAAAAGCGTGCAACCCATTGAGTTGCACGCTTTTGCTTATTGTTTATTATCTGTATCCTTATCGGAATCATTTGACTTCCTCAAAGATAACACAGCTTGATTATCAATACTTTACATCAACATTGGTACAAATAGGGTACAGATTAAAATAAGGAAAATCAAGCCTTCCGCAAACATCTAAAAGCATCGGAAAATATTTATAGCTAAATCATGTCTTTTCTGCTATTTGGTGGCTTTGTTGCTATATGGTGTAGTTGTCTATTGTTTCTTATGTTTGCCGCTTTCTAAGCGTTTTTTGATTAGCCTTATGGGAGGTGAAAGATAACATGCACTAGCAGGTCTTTATGCGGTTGTTGCAGGATCAAATGCTATGTCACCATAATGCCAGCATTGATTACAAGTTTTCTCGTTTTTTCTATATGTTGCTATATGTTATTCCATTTTGAAGGCCATTCTTAATTCTGTTTAATCATAAGTATGATAACTTGATTTTTCTTCTTTTTCCTTCCTATCATTATATACCTTTGTGAGGTAATTAATCGAATAATGGAAGTATGAATCAAAGTATAAACCCAATTTTAAGTGGCATTGCTAACTGGCTACTTGCCATGCTCGCCATCTGCCTTTCCTTTGAGTTTTGTCATCTGTGTAGCTGGGGACTCGGAGCAAGCATCGTTATTACCCCTGTGTTCGCTTATACGCTCTACTATGCTCGTCACCTTACCACGGCTATGGGAAAACTCGTGGCTACCCATTTGGCTCAACAGTTTTTAAGCGGAGACATCCTTTGTCCAAATGATACCCCCGTCAACAACACACCAAAGTCACCAACAAATAACGATATAGCAATGAAACGTCTCGACCTATTTCACTCCCAGTTTGAGAAGAGTCAAGAGGAGCTCGCCAAGGAAGTTATCCAACAGAAAGAGCTGAAGCTCCAGAAGATTCTCCAATACACCACTGACACTTTCTGCCGAATTGGCCTAACTGAGCATGAAACCTTTCAAATCCGTGAATGCGTTGAATACCTCGTCAAAAATGAGAAAGTACTATCCCTACCCGATTTGAAAATTGAACGCCGTCCAGAGATTACGCAGATCTCATTGAAGAACTTCGCATGGAACATCGCATACCAATACAAATTGCCTGGTCAATTAGCGGCTCAGTTTGTGATGACAACCTTTCATGAGTGGTTTGCCGACTCTACGCTTTATACTGTAGTGAAGAACCTTAAAACCACATCTGGCAATCACGCGATTCCTATTGATACGCATATCTTGAAGAAATACTAACCTCAATACACATTCATTGTTACCATAACGCTCTTGTATTCGCAGGAGCGTTTTTTTATTGTTGCCTATCCAAGAGAGAGAGAGTTCAGTTCCTATGTATTCATACGAGTTAAACTATATAGGGTAATTGAATGAACGAAGTTCTACCCAAATAACTACCAGACCTCTTTTAATCCATCTCTAACGACTCCTCTATATGAACCGATATAATACGCTTTCTGAATGAAGCGTAGTTAGCTGATATAGCCTATATACTTCTTCATCGTCTTTCCGGGCTTTGATAGCAATTTGGTTGCAAAGGTACTTCTTGTGTCTGCATCATCGCAAGGTCAAGCCTGTGGTCTCTGATAAAATCTCCACCCTTTGGGTAGTATTTGACCAGAGAATCTTGCATGATGATCCACAAGACCTTTTGAGGCAACAAAATTTTAATCAATCCCGAAAGTAGCTGAAGCGAAATAAGGGAAATAAAAAGTTTGAGTTTATGGGCATCGCAACAAAATTCGCAAAGTGGGACGTGCCAGCATTGGCTACCCTAAAGGGCTGCAAAGCTTACCAACTTCGTGAGCAGCTGAACGACGGTGAGAAGTTGAGCAGAGCCGATAAAAATTGGCTCACAGAGGCTATCAACCGCAATAGCTACTTCCGTCGTGGCATACCAGTGATGGGCTGGAAATTTGACTTTACCGATGCGGTTCATCTTTATTGGGTGAAGCAGTTCAGGCAAATCCACGAATATTATGCCATTGATAAGACCTCACTAAGAGCCATCTTATTTGGCAAGGTAGATGAAATCGTTGAACTAATATAATCAGTTTTCTATGGCTAATTACGCAACAAACCTCTTTTTCTGCAGCACAGAGAATGAGAACGACCTTGAAAAGGTAGAGAAGTTTTTGGATGAGAAGTTCTTCGACTGCTATCTGGAGCGCAGTGAAGACTATGTAGATGGCGAGTTCTATTCAAAGTGGGACTTCCCCGAGGCACTCATCAATGAAATGATTGAAAGCCTTGAAGACAAGCAGGGCATCTACATCCGTGTGCTTACCCACGAGCTCTGCAATGAGTATGTAAGTTTCCGCATCTTCTCACAAGGTGAATGGGACATTCGTTACTAACCATCAAAAGCCTCAGATATGCAAAAGTTTGAAAGTACAGAGAACATCCCTAAGTGGAGCCTGCCTTATCTCATCAATGATGACCCAAGTGGGTTGACCGATGAAGAAATAAAGATGGTAGATGATTTCGTCAATCAGTGGCAAGTGCAAGTGGTTTCACCCATCGAGGTGGACGGCGAAGCTCAACCTGAGTTTTCCTATTATCCACTCTTCGGTCAGGCAGCCGAGGTTGAACCTTGCATCGTGATTTACGCAAAGGAACAATAACCCTAAATGAAGTCATTATGTTATACGAATTTGAAGAAATAACCGATGTAGTCGGTTGCTGTTGTACTTTGCTCATCCCTTATCGTGGTCACAGTGAAGGCTATATCGTGGGCGATTATGGCAAAGACGTTGTCGTGAGATTGAATAACGGCAAAGAAATCGTAGAGAGCCGGAACGATGTGCTGATTTATGATTGATGTGCCCAACAAAAGTAAGAAACCTTTAAAAACAAAGTATCCTAATTTCCGCAAGCGAATGAAATCAGAGCATTACCTATGCATTTTTCAGTGAGTTTATTATCTTTACATTGGGTTTTGGTGAAACGAAGGTGCCAAAGGTCCACTCTTTTGCATAACTTCCCCTTACCCCATGAAGCGACTTGAGGCAATACGCATTACCCACCACTAAGAGTAAAGATTAGCCAAAATCCTGTTGAAAGGCCATTTTATACGCTGGATTCTCTGTATAGATGTTTAGCACGTGGGGCCTAGAAGTCCTAATCCACTTTGCGGCAACCGAGATGTATTTGAAAACGAAAGTTTTGATACGACTCGTTATGGATAGCCCAAAATCCTTAACGTTTAATTTTCGGATGATTGTTTTGTAGAAGTTCCTTATCAATGCAGTCATCAGCAGGTATACTGCATTTTCTGCCATGAATGACTTTGGCAAGTGTTTCCATCCAAACCCGTTGTTCATGTCATCGAGGATTCTTTCCTTCCCACCGCGCAGGTTATAGAACTCTACGACATCCCTTATGTCGGATTCGAAATCATTGGTAAGGATACACCGGTAGGTATATTCTCCTTCCCATAGCTCCCGTATGTCATCTGTTCTTCTTTGTCTTTGGATGACAAGACGGTAGGGTTTCCCCTTCCACTTTTCTACGACAATCGAATTCATCTCGAACCTGATTCCGTTGATCTCCTCAGCCTTCCATCCCCTGAGGGCGAACATGTCATCGTAAAAAGCGGAGCATCTGTTGGCTCTGATATAGAAGTACTTGCAATGGGCCTTGACGGTATCTACAATCTCTTCGGAGCACGACCCACAATCCATACGGGCTCTATTTATATGAATGCCGTTACATTCCAGCCTGGTGAAGATTCTTTCCAATGTACACTGCTGGCAGAACCGGACATTCGTGTTCCCATCCCGATTTTCAATGCCGACAATATGGTCACCTATAACGGCCACTCCCGGGCTGTATCCTGTGAACTTCTTGTATGTACGTTTGGCATCATACTTCTCCGTTTCAATGAACTGGTGGGCAAAATCCAGATCGTAACCCTGCTCCTGACATAATTCTCCGGTAGCAATGAGAGACTTGACCAGCAATTCATTCATGTTGTCAGCTGTATTGAAGTCATAAGATTTACCTGAGTCTGGAGATGAATACGTAATGTTGTCTGTTGTCAGTTCTTTTATGGCGCGAAGAATCGTGTCTGCGCTGCAGGTTTTAAGTTTGGGATGCAGGGAAAGATGGGGCATGAGATGAGTGGATATGTCTTCAATGCACGAGCCGCCACAGAAGAATACGCACATGAGAGAACGGATGATTTCACTGTATTGGTAACCATAGGTTCTGCTACGCAGTCCTAATGTGGAGTCAATTACATCCGATAAAAGAGCATCAAATTGCTCCATGATTGAAAATATTCCGCCAAAAGGTGTGATTGAATCGAATTTTATTTGTACTTTAGCCATGTCTGCTGAAGATTGGTTTGATTTTTATTGCAACACGAAGTTAAGTGAATCTTCTGACATGACAAAGCACTGGGTAATACATTACTACTCAGTGCTTCAAATTAGTTTTATACAAAAGTGTTGCGGAAATTAGGAGTATATGAATACAGAAGACAATCACCCCCTTCGCTTTGACGACATTCCTGAAGTATTAGGATGGATAAAGAGGAAACTTGTAGAACTCGATGCTAAAATCGACGTGATTCAAGGCAAAAAGAAACTTGCGGTGGAAGAAGATAGATGGTTCTCTGTTCAAGAGGTTAGCGACTATCTTCCAGAGCACCCAGCGGTACAAACCCTATATACGTGGACAAGTGCAAAGCGCATCCCATACCACAAAGATGGCAAGCGATTACGCTTTTTGAAGTCCGAGATTGACACTTGGCTTAAAAAGCCTGAAACGCTTTTTAAGAGCATTGAACAGATAGAAGACGAGGCTAAGCAATATGTTGAGTCAAAGCGCAAGCCATCGCCTTTTGCAAGTACATTCCGCACACAAAGCTATTCCAGACAGTAAAATTCATTACGAAAAGAGACCTATCCCGTGACAGGTGAGTCTCTTTTCTTTTTTGCAAAGGCAAAGTCCTTTTGTACGCCTACTTGAAGGATAGATTCAAATCCTTGGATAGGAACTCTTCTAAAGATAATCCTCCGGAACCAACCACAAAGACACAATGTGAATGGTAGACCTTTTCTAATTGGGACATACCATCGTTGGTGGTACGTCTTCCATCCTTTATCTCTTGGCAATAACCTCTCTTCTATGAAGTACCAACTCACAGTTATATGCAAACATACTGAGAATATGGGCAAAACCAAGCAATAATAAATTGAGAATATGAGCAATACTATACAGAAACATATTGAGAATATGTGCAATTTTATCAGAAAACATTTTGAGGAATCAGAATTTATAACTACTTTTGTGCTCAAAATTAGATTATAACATGGAACATATCTTCAAACGTAAGTTATACGACAAGATGCTTGACTGGAAGCAGTCGAGCCAAGGCAGGTCGGCATTGCTGATTCAGGGGGCTAGACGTGTCGGCAAATCAACTATAGCCGAGCAATTCGCTAAGAATGAATATGAAAGCCACATCCTAATAGACTTTTCTAAATGTAGCAAGGATATCCGGAATATCTTCGATGATATTTCAGACCTTGATTTTGTGTTCAATAGATTGCAGGTTAGTTATGGAATAAGTCTGACGCAAAAGAAATCTGTGATAATCTTTGATGAGGTCCAGCTCTGTCCATTGGCACGACAAGCCATTAAACATCTTGTGGCAGACGGCCGTTATGACTATATTGAAACTGGTTCTCTCATCTCTATTCGTCAAAACATTAAGGATATTCTAATTCCAAGTGAGGAATACGAGATAAAAATGTACCCGATGGACTATGAGGAGTTTAAGTGGGCAATGGGCGACACCGCCACCCTTCCGCTCTTACAGCAGTTTTTTGGTAAGCGAACGTCTCTTGGGGATGATACCAATCGTAAGTTGATGCGCGACTTCCGTCTTTATATGTTGGTGGGTGGAATGCCACAAGCAGTGAGCGCTTATCTATCAACAAAAAGCTTAGCTGAAGTTGATAGAGTGAAACGTGACATTATCCGACTTTACGATAAGGACTTCATACGTATTGACCCTACGGGTAAAGCATCTGCCATGTTCAAGGCCATACCTTCTGAACTTACACGTAACTCATCACGTTATCAGGTGGCTAGTGTGACAGAAAATGGACGTGCCAACCGTCTCCTTGAAACCATCACCAATATGGGAGAGTCCATGGTTGTGAATATGGCTTATCATGCTAACGACCCTGGCCCCGGCATGGCATTCCATAAGGACACATCCACATTCAAGATGTTTGTCGGTGATACAGGGCTCTTTGTCACGTTAGCTTTTTGGGATAAGGAGTTTACAGATAATGTGATTTATCAGAAACTGTTGACAGACAAACTTAGTAAAGACCTCGGTTATGTCTATGAAAATGTTGTGGCGCAAATGCTAGTAGCGTCAGGCAACGAGCTTTATTATCATACATTCCCTACGGAAAGTGGTAAGCACCGCTATGAAGTTGATTTCCTTATTCCAGATGGAGACAAGGTTGTGCCCATCGAGGTGAAATCATCAGGTTATAAAGCTCATGTTTCCTTGGATGCCTTCTGCACCAAATTTTCATCAAGGGTAAGTCGTCCCTATTTGATTTATACAAAAGACTTGCGTAAAGAGGGAAACCTCCTATACCTCCCAGTATATATGACCATGTTCTTGTAATACGCCTTTATAAAAAAGCTATCTTACGACGCAGCTCCTCGTTGAGTTGCGTCGTAAAACAGGAAAGCTATTGAATATCTACGAATTTACTAAACGACACCACTTCTAATCTAGTCATCCTGCGGATGTAGTCAAACACTATTATATACCTTTTTACATTATACAATACAGATATAATGTAAAAATACAGGTATATTATATCTCGAAACCAAACATTTATATCATCTTCAATGATACCTCTGCGGCTCTTGATAGGTGATTGCCAATCTAGCATCTTCTTTTACTACTCGTCATCTGTTAGCACTACCGCCCATGTCAGCGGAAGTGCTATCCATCCTTGCCATTTTTCCGCTTGCGCTTCAATGATCAAGAAGCCTTTTGCTGGTTGAAAGCGTTTTCAAAAGCGCATTGCCTTGTATGAGGCCTGAGCATAAGTTGTGGTTTCTCCATATATCCTCTTATAATTAACGGCTGATAGTGATAAGGAGCATCATGATGTTGATGACAGGAATGCAGTTATTGACACGACTCCAGAAAGAAGTCGTTTGACTCGCTCTTTCTCTGAATTGTCTATTCCTGAAGCCACTTGTTTTTCCAATGCAAAGGTAGCGTGCTGCTGCGATGCCTGGGCATCTTGTGTGGTCGTTGGCACTCTTGCCAATAAAATAGCACAGAATCTTCCTTTTTTGACAAGCAAAAAAGAGTATTCAGCACGATTTTCATGGCTTATCCACATAGATACAGCCCTGCTCTTGATTGCATGTAAAAATTAAGTTTCACTTCAAAAATCAATTCAAAATGAAAAAGATCGAGAACAACTTCGCAGTTTCAGGATTCGTAGGTAATAACGCAGAAATCCGTCAGTTCGCAACATCATCAGTTGCACGTTTCTCACTGGCTATCAGCCGCCAAGAGAAGAATGGTGAAGAAACCACTCGTGTATCGGCCTTCATGAATTTCGAGGCATGGCGCAAGAATGAAAACGCTGAAGCTTTCAGCCAGCTGACCAAAGGCACTTTGCTCACCGTTGAAGGCTATTGCAAGCCGGAAGAATGGACCGATAAGGACGGTGTGAAACACAACCGCATCGTAATGGTAGCTACCAAGTTCTATCCTGCGGTTGAGAAAGAAGACACTCCTTCTCAGAAGTAGTTCATCCCACCTCAATAAGAGCGGCCTTCGGGTCGCTTTTATTATATCGCTGCTTCTCCTTTTATATGAATACATTTCCCTTATTAGATGTACATTCTCTTTTGTAATAGCCATTTAGCATTGCCGACATAGGCTGCGCTTATGTGGGCAAAGCAAGATGGCAATGGGTAGCCAAAGACAGAGTGTATGAATGCACTCCTTCTTCTTTTGCCTACCCATCTACCTTTTATAGGTTATCAACTTCCCTTTATAGGACTCACCTCGTGCCTCAAAAAGGCATAACGGACTGCAAGGAAGGAGACCTTCTTTTCCGTCTGTCATGGCATTTTGAGACATGGATGAACGGAACCAACTTGTGTAAACGCAAGTCCATTCCTTGATGTTCATCCGACTTCAATGAGTCATATCTGTGCCTTTATAGCTTTCCATGTATCTTATTTATACTAAACTTCCCACACCTCGCGAAGCGTCACGAACAGTTTGCCAATGAACCACGTGTGCATTTAGGGGGAACAAGTTCCTCAAAATACACTCGCGGATCTTTGTCAAAGGTCAAACACGAACGGACTCTCGGTCATCGTCGCCAAGGACGTGCGGTCTAAAGACTGCACTAATACTTAGCACCTCAACCGAAAGTCCGTTCGTCGAGAAGTTTGACTGGCTGTTCCGACTGCTTCACGCCCGCCCTTTCTCTCTTTTGTAGGGCAATCCTCTTATAGCTATACTTCAATCCTGTCACCTTGCCGCTGCGGATATGTTCTGCAAAGGTATTTGGTGGCTTGGTCAAACAGCAAGTCGGCCATGGGCCTGTGGCCTATTTAGCTAAAAATCTTCCTCCGCCTATGGCGGAGCGTATTTTGAGCTACCGATTTGCTTTATTGCGCCACCACCTTTTGTCGGCAGAAAATATCCCTTGGACAAGCTGAAAAGGCTATCCGAAATAAGGGAAATAAAAAATTTGAAGCTATGGCAAAAGTAATTGACGAAAGTCTGAAAAAACAATTAAGCAAGAAGATGGTTCACTTCTTGAAGTATTTCCCCGTCCGTATCAAGAACGTTGGCGAGGATGCAGTGGCAGCGAGAAATCTCATCTGGGCATTCAAAGACTCCCGGGATGATGCTTACGAGAAGGTGGCTCAAATGACAGCCGACCATCTGCAGGAGGAGTTTGGCGAGCAGGTTACTAATATGGTGTTCGTTTGTGTTCCGGCAAGCACCCAAGAGCAGAACCAAAGCAGATACGCACGTTTTTGTGAGCGAGTAAGCGAGTTGACCGGCATCGCTAATGGTTTTACTCATGTCAAGGTGTTGAGCGACCGCCTTGCCATCCATGAACATTGCCATGACAAAAGTGTGAGCAGAACACAAGTCATTGATTTTGATGCTGAGTATTTCAACGGAAAGAATGTGCTCGTAATGGATGACGTCGTAACAACAGGCACAAGCTATGCGCTCTTTGCCAATCAGCTTGAAACATTTGGAGCCAACGTCTTGGGAGGTTTCTTTTTAGGTAGAACAAGTTATAAATATAAGTAATCGATATGAACAAAGTATTTTTCAATTTAGAGCAATCAGCAGCTTTTACGGGGCATCGAAAGGTGCCCTATGGAAAGCAGCGCGAAGTCGAACTAAAGCTAAATAAAACCATCCGTGAGCACTACAAAAAGGGCATCCGTGACTTTTTGTGTGGCATGGCCTTTGGTTTTGACATGTTTGCAGCCGAAGCCGTTATAAACCTCAAAAAGGAGCTTCCTCATATACGGCTTATAGCCGTGGTGCCCTATAGAGGTCAGTGTGAACGTTGGAGCGCCATCTTACAAAGCAAGTACCGCGAGTTGCTTAATCAGGCCGACAGAGCAATCATTCTGAGTGAGCAGTACTTCAATGGTTGTATGCTTAGAAGGAATGATTTCATGCTTGCTAATACTAACCACATTATTGCTTTCTTCAATGGAAAAGAGCAAGGTGGAACGTACTACACGACACGAAAGGCGAAGGCAGCAAACAAGCAAGTGACCAACATCTACAAATAGTAAAAAGCGGGTGATAGGTCTGTATTCCAATCATATAGGCACTTCATCCGCTTCACTTTTATTAGTCGATACTAATTGTAGTACTGTAGTAAAAATAATCAATACTAAATATAGTAATTACTAAAATAAATGCGTACCTTTGTATGCGAATAGAGAATTTATAAACTATGGCAAAGATTATAGCTATACTAAATCATAAGGGAGGCGTAGGTAAGACCACGACTTCTATCAATCTTGCTGCTGCCCTCCAGCAGAAGAAAAAACGTGTGATGGTAATTGACCTTGATGGACAAGCTAACCTCACTGAGTCGTTTGGATATTCCATCGAAGAAGAAAAGACTGTGTATGGTGCACTCAAGGGTGAATACGCCCTTCCTCTTATAAAGACAGAGAGCGGCATCACGTTGGTGCCTTCTTGTTTGGATCTGTCTGCGGCAGAGTCAGAACTTATCAATGAGCCTGGGCGTGAAATGATATTGAGGGGCTTGATAGCCAAGCTCCCCGAGGCAGAGAAATTTGATTACATCTTGATTGACTGCCCTCCCTCACTTGGTTTGTTGACTTTGAATGCGCTTACGGCAGCTGATTATCTTATCATTCCTGTGCAGGCTCAGTTCTTAGCCATGCGTGGAATGGCCAAAATTATGAACGTCATCGAAGTGGTACAAGAACGTCTCAATCCCAACTTGAAGATTGGTGGTATCGTCATCACTCAATATGACGGTCGTAAGACATTGAATAAAGGTGTAACCGAACTTATCAAGGACGCTTTCTGCGACAAAGTGTTCAAGACCATCATTCGTGACAATGTGACTTTGGCAGAAGCTCCAGTAAACGGCAAAAACATTTATCAGTATAACAAGAACAGCAATGGTGCACAGGATTACATGTCGCTTGCACAAGAGGTTCTCAAATTAAAATAAGGCATTATGGGCAAAAGTGATTTATTGAAAGAAGGATTAAAGGGAGGCTTAAACGGCCTCCTTACACCCACTTCTACTGCAAAGAAGGAGGAGAAGAAGGCAACAGGAACAGCTGCTGAAAAGCAACCGAAGGAAAAGGCTGTTCACTGCAACTTTGTTATTGACAAGAGCATCCACACTCGTATGAAGTACTTGGCCATAGACAAGAATATGTCGCTCAGAGAAATCGTGAATGAGGCCATGAAAGAATACTTGGAACGTAACGAAAAGAAATGAGCAGGACTTTTGTTATCACCGGCGGTGCCAAAGGAATTGGCCGTTGTATGGTGGAGTACTTTGCATCAAAAGGCGATAAGGTGTACTTTATCGACAACGATGCGAAAACTACGATTGTGGTGAGCAACCAGCTTCGTGGTAAAGGATGGGATGTGCATGATTTTGTTGGCGATATTGCCGACAAAAAAACACTTATAGACTTTGCCGCTAAGGTGTTTCAGGAGAACCCCGACGGCGTTCATTGCTTGATAAACAATGCCTGCCTCATGCGTGGTGGCATCTTGAAGGGATGCGATTACGAAGATTTCCTTTATATCCAGCAAGTCGGTGTCGTGGCTCCGTTCATGCTGAGTAAGCTCTTCAAAGACCACTTCTGTGGTGTGGGCTCAATCGTGAATATCTCTTCTACCAGAGCCTTTCAGTCGCAGCCCAACACAGAGAGCTATTCGGCTGCAAAAGGCGGCATCACCGCTTTGACGCACGCTATGGCTGTGAGCCTCTCGGGTGTAGCACATGTGAATGCCATTGCCCCGGGGTGGATTGATACGGGCAAATATCATGACGAGAACTATCAGCCAGCCTATAGCGAAGGCGATGAGAAGCAGCACCCGTCAGGCCGTGTGGGTGACCCCATGGACATTGTACGCGCTGTGGAGTTCCTCTGCGACAATCGTAATTCATTCATCAACGGCCAATGCATCACCATCGATGGCGGCATGAGCAAACTGATGGTGTATCATGGCGATTGCGGATGGAAACTTCAGGAGAGTGAGGATTAAGGTCGATAAGCTGAATAATCTAACCTCATCACACAGATTGGTTTATCATCGCCATGAAGCAAACGGCTGCAATAATTCTTCTTGCCAGTGTCCGTGAAACCACATTTATCCATCACTCTTCCTGATGCAGGATTATCTATGAAATAGTCAGCCCATAGCGTTTGAAAGCGCTTGACGTTGAAGCAATAGCCAATCATAGCATAAAGCGCTTCTGTACAATAACCTTGATTCCAATAGGGCCGTCCTATCCAATAGCCTACTTCTGCATCCTCCTTTCCAATATCAATATTACTTTCGCCATACGGATAGTAACCCATACAACCAATGATTGCACCTGTTTGCTTTGACACAAGCGCCCAGGTGTAATCATTGGAGAAATATTCTTTTATCACCGCTCTGCTTTCTTCAATAGATGTATGTACCGGCCAACCAGCATGGGGACCTACTTCAGGATCGGAGGCCAAGGCGTAGAGCGCAGCGGCATCTTCCTTCGTCCAACGGCGAAAAATTAAGCGTTTCGTTTCAATCATAGCAGTACTTCGCTAAACATCCTTTTTAATTATTTCCTTAAATCTCGGCATTCGCTTACCATCTCGCTCAATCACTTCAAAGAAAATCAGAAAGCGTGCGAGCTATCTCACAATCACCTCCTGACGTAAAGCCGTGCAGGAAGAGAATCTTTTTGATAGGTTTAATCTTTGAAAATGGTTTTTCCATAGCCTACTTCTTTTTATTTGCTACATCCCAGTGAAACCCATAGTTCTCACCATTAACAGGAATGACTACACGCATAACCGTTCCTTTTTCCCGTTCTACGTTCATATACCCAAAGATACCTTCAGAAGAATGAATCGTTGTCTTTTTCAAATAGCCTTCTTCACGGATTTTCTTATCCTGTTCCATCTGCTTACTTAAAACCATAAGTTGCGTGGTAGCAGCCATATTTGCCTGATAAGCAGCGGTTGAATTATACGTAGTGACAGGCTGAGTATAAGTATAACCGTTATAACTTCTTGTAGTTACATAGGAAGTTTGATAGCCAGCCATTCCGGCATTAAGTCCAGCAGAAAGTCCATACAGGGCACTTGCCCATGCTTGCTGCCGTTTTATTTTCTTTTGGAAGGCTTCATTTGAATAAACTCTAAGAGTTTCGGTTGTGCCATTTTTCTTTGTAATATCAGCATGAATAATGTCGGGGGCAAACGTGTAGGAATCATTGGTCAGGTTTTGAACCAAAATACGAATCTGATAAAACTTACCATAATCATCCTTTATATACCATCTTTGGGTATAGTAGTTACCTGCGGTTTCGCTCATGTAATCAGTCATCCATGAGGTAAGATTATAGTTGGCGAAGTTGAATAGACCAGCTACATTGTCTTTGCCGCCAACCATCCCCAACAACGTATTGCCAACGCTTTTGTCAAGCTGTTCAAAGAGCGCAGAATAGTTATCTACGATATTCACGGCTGCACCCAATTTTCCATTGATAAGGTCGTGAAACTGACTGCTCTGCAGAAAGGCATCACCGATGTTGCTAACTCCAGCTGAAGCCAGATTTACACCCGTTTTATAGAGGTTATCAATATCTGCTTTCAGGTTATCCACCGTAAAGTTACCCGGCACCTTTGAAAGGTCATCGAGCATTCTTTGCCAATCCACGTTACCTATCTCTGAGAGTTTGAGGATAGAAGCTATTTCGTCCTTGATTTGCAAGAATGCAATGTCTGAGAATGTGAGGGAAGAATTAGTCACGACACTCTCGAACTGCATACACAAGCTCTTGGTGTCATCACATATCTTCACCAGATAACTGCCCCAGTACAGGGCTGTTTGTGGACTTTTGAGCATCATGCCGGCTACCGTCCATATCTTTGGCATAATCTTTCTGCTGACCATGTTATAGATGCGGCGGTAGTAATAGTTCTCGGTACTGCTGCTCCAAACGCCCAACTCTGTAAGCGCCTTGCGGTCGAGGAACTTGGAGGCAAAGATGCCTGCAGTAGCTACTTCGGCCGCATTATAGTGCTTCAAGATGTTTTGCACCTGCTCATTATAGTATGCCTCGGTAGCCGCCTCTGTATTGTAGGCAGCAGCCATCGCTGCGACAGTTTTCTTGTCGTAGTTCACGCTGTAGTACTGCGCTTGAGCACTTTGGCCAAGGCAGATTAGGAATAGGATGATAAGTAGGTGTATCTTGTTCATTGAGTTCTTAATTATTGGGGAATATGGATGGCATTGCGATGCTCAAACATGTATTTCTCTGCTGCCACACAACTATCAGCAGCAGTAAATACGAATACTTCATGTATGGCCATCGTATCAAACATAGCCTTCTTCATACGACCAGCTTTGGAGTAAAACAGACGGACGTACCAAGGCTGAGACAAGTAAGCTTCTCTGGCACTGGTGTACATCTGCCGGCCAAAGTCATTCAGCTTTTGGCCACCCACAGGTTTCGCATGAAGGTCTCGCTTCAAGCATTCTTTGAATAGTTCTTCATCGAAAAGGTCGGAGCCTTTCTTAGATGATGATGTTTCATTTGATTGCGATAAGTTTTCTGCTTTCATTATTCTTTTGTTTTACGGGTTGATAAATTCAATACGTGTCCTGCCTGGTTCACCTTTTGAGCAAAGGGCAAAGACTTTGAAATGCCAGAAGCGTCCCAGTCACGGCAGTAAGCCTCGATGGCTTCTTGGTGAGAGCATTGCAACTCTGATTTGTAGAGCTTCAATGCTTCCTTTTCTGCACGTTCAGTGGTGTAAGTCATGTAGCACTCGTGCGGTTCCTCTACACCATAGACATTGCTGGTGCTTCCTCGACGGATAAATACTTCTCGGAAGAAGCTGCGGCCATCTTTGTTCTCCAGCCTGTTGATAGTGAAGATTTTCTTGCAGTCCACATCTGTCAATCCAAGAATCGACTTGATGGTATCGAAGCGTTCTTTGAATTTGCTTTGGTCAAGCAGCATCACTACATCTGAGTTGTTGATGATGGCTTCCTTCACAATCTCACTACCGATGATGTCTTGAATTTCCTGTGTAACAACACCTACGCTGGCCCAGAATTTACGTGCTGTTTTATAGAGGTACTTGATGTACTCGGCCATCAGCGGACTGGCGATGGCTTTCCATGCTTCCTCGATGACCAGCACCTTGCGGTTCTTCTTGATACGCATCTTTTGCAGGAACACGTCCATGATGATGAGCGTCACGATGGGGAAGAGCAAAGGATCATCCTTAATGGCATCAATCTCGAAGACGATGAATGTTTCATCAAACAATGAACTGTCCATGTTTTCGTTCAGGGTCTTATCGTGATTGCCACCTCGATAGAAGTCCTTCATCATGTAGCGATAGGTCGATATGTCGATACCACCAATGCTGTTCTCACTACAGATGTCGGGAATGCGCTGCACAGAGAACTCATAGAAGGTGTTGAACGAAAGACTTTCTACTTTCAATTCCTTACGACGTTGTTCTATCTGGTTGATTGTACGCTCCAGTCTTTCCTCTCGTTGTGCTTCTGTCTCATCTGGATTTTGGTGGGAACGGTTGCGGTCGTCGATTATCAGACTTTTGCGCAAATCCTCACGCAGGGGAGGTGTAAAGCCTGTGAACCCATTGAAATACGTATCGTAGTACTCCGTGATAACTTGGTCAATCAAGCGGTCTTCGGTTTTCGTGACAGTTCCTTGCGAACCTTTCCAGATAAGCAGCACCAAGTTTTTCAAGAAACCTGTCTTCTCTACATTGAGCTCTTCGCGGTTGATACGGAAAGGATTCATGGTGATGGGCTTCTCTTCTGTATAGCTGATATACTTGCCACCAACATACTCGCAAAGCCCCTCATAAGAGTTACCTGTATCGACCATCACAACGTCTGTGTTTTGTTCCCAGAGCTGGCGAACGACGCTATTCATATGAAAGGATTTGCCACTACCTGAAGGCCCCAAACAAAAGAAATTGCTATTGTCTGTCAGTTTGTTACGTCCTTCCTTTCCCGTTATATCGATAGCAACAGGAACACCTTGACGGTCGGTGTAATAAACCTTGAGCGGGGTGTCCTCGCTATGCTGAATTTTCTCTTTATACATCAGGCAAGAGGCTGCATCGCCCAGTGTGAGGAATCGGTCGTATTCATCACTCATTCCATAACAGTTGCCGGGGAAAGAGTTGACGAACAGCTCCAGCTGATTGTAAGCTCGCTTGGAGATATGGATGCCCATACGTCCGAAACTGTTCTCCAAATGGTTGGTGCATTTTTGAAGGTCTGTATCAGGTGATACGCCTACAACGAAGTTGTAGTGAGTATAGACCAACTGCTTGTTCTCTCTGGCCACCACTTCCTGCACACGTTTGATGTCTTCCACAGCCATCTGATTGCTGGGGTTGGGCATACTGGCATGACGGTTTTTCTTCTTGTCAAGCAATGCCAACTCACGTTTTTGGTTGGGCATATAGACGATTTGGTTGTACACCACGACTTCTGCTCCAGGAATGTTGTCCACCAATGACATGAGGTCAACAGGCATACTGGTGTTGTTCACCTCAATATTGGTGAAAGGACGGATGGCCGAAGGCAAATTGGCGCAGTCCACATCGACAAGGCTATAGACTTTGCAGCGCTTATCGCCCATATCAATAGATTCTTCATCTACCTTGAAATTGCTCATCGACACAATCTTGTCTTTGAAGTTCATGGCAAAAAAACGATCAACATATTCGCTTGCCTCCTCCTTATTCAGGAAGTGAGCTGCAATGCCGGCATCTTTGAGCTGGTCTTGCACCTTACGTATCTTTACCAAGAAGTCACGCCATTTCTTATTGTCAAATGATAGCAATCGGCTCTTCTTGGATTCTTGGGTGATAGTGATGTAAGTGGCACTATCTGTATAAACACGCCCTTTGAAGTAGCGGAAATAGGATTCTGATAGGAACTCATGTTTGTCCCCATCCTCATTCTTGAACTCCTTACGGCTGATGATGTCTTGTTTGTGAATAGCATAGCCTTCACCTAAAGTTTGGGCTATAGCTGTAAACAGATGACTAAACTCATAGTAGCTATCAATGTTAGCTGAGTATTTCTGTACGGGATTCTCCATGCGAAGAACGGCTGAGTACTCTCCGGACTTTGTGTAGAGTACACCAACGCCATCCGTTTCTTCTACAGAGAAATAGATGTCTTGAAAGATTTTCTTTCGTTTGCCGCCTGTTCCAAAAGCATAAACTGATATGGCCATGCCGATGCAAGCTGCAACAAAGAAAAGTATGATGTATATTACCATTGTATTGTTGTTTTATAGTGAATCTTTGGTCATTGAATCCATCAGAATCGGTTCTTGAATAAGGCTATCTGTTGTGACCGTATCTACTTTCTTTTGCTGGGCATCAATGTTGCTTTCATGCGTATCGTCCATAAGCAACCAGTTTCTACGAGCACCTTCAGCTGCTCTTATAGCTTCCAGCTTGGGAAGTTGATAAGGCTTTTCCTTACAGCCGACAAATACTATAGAGGTGAGCGCTACGGCTCCAATGACTAAAGTTCTATTCATTTTGATTTCTACAAATAAAGGTAGGCTCCTCCCTTGGTTGGGTGAGCCTACCTACGTTCTACATTACTATTTAATCCACACGTTGGTCATGATGGTCTTTTGTTACATACGCTTTGAATTTTCGTGCCAGCGAATACAGAGCTTAAGCTTGCTTAATGGCTCTGTTGAGCGCCGCCGAAAATCCGTTTAGAATAGGCATAAATAAAAACACCTTGGTCGTCTTTCTTGGTGTGCAATCCTTTTCGCTGTTTAATGATGATAAGCGCAGCACCAATGGAAATGGAAGCGACCAAAGCAATTAATCCAGCGATAAATCCTATCAGGCAGTAAGCTAAGATGAAGCCGACAATGGCTCCACCGATAGCTCCTGCAGCCCAATAGATATAGCGCCCTTGAATCCCCATGAACTCAAGAGGCTTTTGTAGCCCCTTGAATAGTGGGTAATCGGGGTAGCGGATTTCCTGCTCTTGACTTGCCATTCATCCTTCAGCTTAGTTAGTTACACCAAAGAACAAAGGCAGAGCCTGGGCAGCGGCAACGAGGAAGATACAAGCACCGACGATCATCATGATCTTCTTCTTGACATCCTGCTCCTCGTTGTTCATGGCGATATAAACGGAGATGGCACCGACAACGGCAACAACACCTGCGATGGCGTAGCACAACTTGACGACGATAGGTACGTATTTAGCGATTTCTTCCGTCACAGTTGTAAGTGCCGTGGTGCCGGCGGAGTAGTCACCTGCTGAGTTCTGTGCCATTGCGATACCTGTTCCTACTACGAGCATGAGGGCCATGGTCTTCAAACGCTCTGACGTAATCGCTTTCTTAGCGGTACGCTTCAAAAAATTAGTTGCTTTCTTGAACATTCTTTTCTGTTTTTAATTGATTCATTGTTTTTATATCCTCGTCTGCAGTTGAGTTCACGTATAAATTTGGTAGCCAAAGAAGGCCGGGAACACGATGGAGGCACTAATCATGAAAATGATGGCTCCAATCAGGGTCATGATGGATTTGGTAATGCCATCTTCGCCTGTGTTCATCTTGATGTATATCTGTAGCGCAGAAATAATAGCCATGATAGCTGCAAAGGCATACGCAAGGTAGAGCACATAGAGCATCATGGTGACCACGTAGTCGTGCATCATGGCAAGGGCATCCGCTCCTTGGGTGTAATCCACGCTACCGCATTTGGCAGAAGCTGTAAGTCCGTAACAAGAACCTACGAGCACTAAAGCCAAGCTGGTTATCTTATTTCTACAGTTCATTTCTTATATGTTCGATTTTGATTTGAGGGCGATTAGTTCTGTTGCCATTGAGCAAGGTTTGATAGAAGTCATCGGCATACATACCGTCACTCATGGAGGGCTGAATCTCATCACTCTTCTTTTCAAACTTGTGAGCCAGATTCTCAGCGACGTTCTTGGGTGATTGTTTTTCAGACTTTGCGTCTCCACTTTCGCCATCTGTTGATGAAGGTGCCTCGTTTTCATCATGGAGGTTAAGCGTCTCGTACTCCTTATCTGCCACGCTAAAGCCATTGTCGCTTTCATGAACGGAGACAGCCGCTTCTTCTTCAACCATATCACTTACGTCGAAGACTTCTTCCTGCGTCTTGTGGTCTTCTTTTTTGCCATATAAATCTCTGGTTATCATCACTGCATAGTAGATGATGTAGATGATTGTAAGTACGATTACGAATATCACAAATGGGCTCATATTATACTTTGGTTTAATTACACAATTCCTGTTTTTGCCAGCAGTTTTGCCGCTGTTGACGTGTGCAAAGGAATAACGAAAACCGCAGAACAAAGAATTTTGCCCGTTATCCAGCCTTAATCTTAACAACTCTTCTTAGAAAAATCAATATCATACTTTGTTTTCATATTCTGAACGTGATTTTGGATATAAAAAAAGAGGCTGAACTCCTTTGGGAAGTCCAACCTCTTAGGGCAAAGCAAATGATGTTTCACTCAGGTAGTGCCACTCATTATTCCAGAGTACGGTATATTCTGATAAGTAGATAAAGGATGCTCAAGTAAAAGAAGCAATGGCCGAAGATTATGCCAGTATATCTGACAGCTTCATCTTTGGCTATCTGCTTCGTTTTGTATTTATAGGCGACAATAATAATGCATACTATTGATGCCAGAATTATCGAAAGAGCTGCTAAGGCCGGAAAATGAAACATAGCTTGTACAACACATTCATGGAACTCATCAAGAGTTGTTATTTGTAGTATAACCATATCTTATTGCTTGTGATTAATTAAGAAGTCGTTTACGTCTTTATAGCCTTCAAATCTGACATTTTCATTGATAGTTGCCTCAGGATAAAGGCTACGAATAGTGTCCAATGTAGTTTGGCCTGCAGTATCATTATCCAAGTAGCAATGGATATGGTCATAATGTGCCAACCGTTCCAAGCATCGCCGAAGTTGATTGACAGAGTTTAATACGATATAATCACAATCGCCCCAAAGCCCAATAGCTTCCACGCCTCTTAACGCTAAAGTCTTGTAGGCAAGAAAGTCCATAAAACCCTCAAATAGGCAGCAGGTGGACTGCACACCAATCTGTTTTGAGGGTATAAAGGAAATGTCCTTGCGCCACATGCAACCTTTGAAATAAGGGTTGCGTACCTCATAGTGCCCCAATGCGTTCTGGAATGCTATCCCAAAGTATGGCTTCTTATCGAGGTGGTACCATATTTCCTTGCAGTATGCTTCACCTATACCGATGTCTATACCACGACTTCGCAAATACGAAAACAAAGCGGGGTGACGCAAATCCTTGATTGAATAAGGCGTATGCTCCACGGGGGTTATAGGCTTGGGATTGCTGACTGTCTGACAATCAATGACCAAATTCATTCTGTCAAGTCGAGTCAATACTTCGCTGACACTATATGTATTGAAAACAAGTTTGCAAAGATCTATGATGTCCCCTCCTTTACCTGTGGAAAAGTCGTACCATTCGTTCTTCAAACAGTCCACCTTAAAGGATGCGTGTTTGTCTACACGATAAGGGGCATGATACAAGACATAGACTCCATTTGTTTTGACAGGCTTGTAGCTCCATAGTCCCATCAATTCAACCAGGCTTATTTTTTTCGCATTTTCGATATTCATACTTAATCTGCTTTGTCCATTCATTCACCTGTTATATATAAACAGGACGAATGAACGCATTTATACCTTATTCTTTTTCCTCCTTGTCAAATAGTGATGGTGTGGCTTCCGCAGCTGCCAAAACATAGTCGTTGCCATTCACCTTGATAAGACCTTTATCAATAAGTGAAGCCAGAATCTTAGACATCAGCGTGCGTTTGCGATTGAAGCCAATCGACGCATATCCGGCAATAAGTGCTGCCACTGTATTTTCAAAACCATCAATCATAGACTTACCATTATAAGCTGCTCGAAGTGCCTGCTCATGCTGCTTGTCTGTTAGGTCTGCTGCTGTAATTCGCTTCTGGATTTTGGTTCCTGATTTTAAGCTATAGCCATTTGCTACACCAGGGAGTCCCATCTCATTCACACTAAAGGCAAATGGTTTGAACTCCTTATCACGCATATTCAATGGATGCACCTCACTCACATCAGCGTAAACAGTGCTTCGATTGATAACCAATACAGTCTCAGCCTTATTGGTCAATTCTGTACCGATATGACCACGAATATTGTCATCAATCTTATTGAGGTGTAGTACACAATGGATGTGGATATTAAACACGCTCGACCAATTCATCATCATATTGATAAGATATACCGACTCACTGGCATCGTTAATATCAATCATCAAGTCTCTAAGGCCATCAATAATGACAAGCCCATAGTCTTTCCAAGTGTCGAGTGCATACTGTATGGCTCCCAAGCGAACGGATGGTGCAAACTCTCTAAGCCCTACGAAAACAAAGTTTTCACAGTCTTCGTTATCTGGCAACCCCGCCAAACGCAAAATACGCTGCATAACCTTATGGCAATGAAAGCGGCTTTGCTCTGTATCAAAATAGAGCACCTTACGCTTTCCTTCTGGTAATTTTGCTCTGTAGTTTAGAATACGATTGCCGGAAAGCGAGGCTGCAACTAAGGCTGATACATTAAAGGTCTTACGGCTCTTTGCCTTACCTGTTGACGCACTAAAGTTGCCCAAGGTGGCAATGACTGAATCGTCCACCCAGATGATTTCTGGTGGGCTCTGATATTCTTCACCTATATGTATAATGGAAGTCCTAAGAATTTCTTCATAAGCCTTCGCATTACCCACTGGTGTAGGCTGATATTGCAGGGGGCTATTAGAATCGGTCATATTTTGTTCTCATTGCGGGATTCGATACACTTGACAGGCGCTGTACCATTCTCCAGCGCTTTTACATTCTCCAGATTCACACCAATAGGATGGCTTTGAATCCACTCCAACACTTCTTTGCGATTGAAATACAAAGACTTTCCAGTCGGTTTATAGTGAGGAATAGCCATCAGGCGAGTCAAACGATAAATTTGGCTCTTCGATGTATTCAATAACAAACAGACCTCTTCCAAATTCAAGACTTCCTTACTTGTAGAGATATAGGTTTCTATCTTCTCAATTCGCTCGATGAATTGATCCAAAGGAAGAATGTCGGCCAGCGCTGTCTCGACTTTCTTTAATCGATCAGCTATATTTAGCAATGATGCTAATTCAGGTTCTTTTATGTCCATTGTGCGTGTATGTTGAATGTTGTACTTAAAAATACTCCTACAACCATTTCTGATTGCAGGAGCAAAATTATAGGGTAGCCATTCAGTTTCAACACATTAGGAGTTGATACTACATTAGTATCAAGCATAGTATCAACCTTTTTTGTTGCTAAATGCTGTCGTTAGTGCTATTTGTTGACGATTTTTCGACTACTTGCGCCACACGAGCTCTTATCAATTTGTACACACTGGGCACCTCTTCAGCGCCCTTTTTCTTACGGTCTTCATTCTTCTTCGTAGCTCCCAAGAGCGTAGAAATACTCGTATAAGTAATGGGACTATTTGTTGCAGATGAAATGAAGAATCCGCTGTCTGCTATAATTTTCTGCCAATTGTTCGCAATGAGGTTATGGCTACGCAGCGCATCGAAGAAGGTGACAACCTTGCGATTTACATCAGCCTTCAAAGGAGAAGATAGCTTGAGCGCCAACATGGCTTCTACTTGCTCTACTGTCACACTCGTCGTAAAGACATGCGTGTCGTTGAGTACTTTTGCCAACCCTTCGAACATCTCAGATGAGACATTACTGTCCAATGTCAAGGGTTTTATGTGCGGGGCCTCGCTTATTGTGGTGGAGCCAACTTCTGTCGTGTCCAGCTCATGCTGCATAGCCAGATAGTCCTTGTGCTCAAAACTGGGCCGCACAAAGTACTTCTCAATTAGGTCAAGACGGTTTTCCAACAGTTCCCTGAGGATGCCAAGGTTCTTGTTGTGTTCGTTCAGCCCATCCACATCGCAGCGTTTAGGATAGGTATTGCCGTTTATGAAGTCATCTTTGAAGCGCTTATAGAGCTTCTTCTGCTCAATCACCTCTCTCTGATAAAGGCGATAAGCGGTTAAATACAGCGTCCAGAGGCTTGCTTGTTCAGATTTTGCAACCATAAACTTGCGAGCACACCATGGACAAATGGGTAAAAAGAGAGAACGAGCCTCTCATTTCGCGTCTCATTTCCATAGGAATGTTATTAAAAAAGTTATATATATTCATGTCGCGCTCATACTGCAAACTGCAAAAACTGCAACCTGCAAACAGGGTGTTATTATTGCAGTTTCTCATAATTGCCACGACTTGTTTTCTTGATGTAACCATCTGAAAGGAATTGGGCCAGCGTGTACATGGTGGCACGCTCGGACATGCCAACCTCATTGCCGACTTGTATCGCATCAGCGGTGGTAAAAGACGATTTAATGTTTCCAAGAAAGAGTTTCTTCTGCTCTGGAATGCCATCGTCTTTTATCAGTTTCTCAATGCGGTTATAGCAGTTTTCAAAGTATTCGTTAAGCAGGATGGCAGACTTCACAGAATCTTCATCTACATAATCCAACTCAGCTTCATTGCATGTCCACTTCATGATCTGAAAAATTAGAGAAAAACGTGCCACACTTAGGTGTGTCTTCATAATACGTTCATCGATTTCGTTTCCCTCGTCATCTACATTCATGTGCAGAATTGTTTCGTTCCGCCATACATAAAAGAGATCACGAGCATCATTGGTGAAGTCAAGTATTGTAGGAACTACTAATCCTGTTTTATCAAAGTCACAGGGAAGGGACAAAATATCATTGATAATATTCTCCCATTGTTCGGCCAATGCTTTGTAGGCATCCGAACTGTTCCTTTTAGTATAATCCCAATAGGGAATCTTATACCCGAATGGATAAGCAAACAAAATACGGTCGATCAAACCATTATCCTTGTAGCCCTTATTAAAGAGAGAGAGGAGTCGCTTGGGCTGGGCGGTACCAATCATGTTGATGCAAGGCATCTCAATATGAATGGGAATCTCCATGCTACAACGCGTAATGTCAATGGCCTTTCCACTATAAGCAGTAAGAAATTGTTCTATCAACTGACCCTTGCTATATTGGTTGACAGAATTGAACATGCCCATGATCTCATCGACAAAAACAACGATACCTCGTTGATTGGCATTGTGGGCTTGCATCAATGCTTCTGGTGTAAAGTCCGACACCATAATTTTGCTCAGCTTGATACTTGATGCACCTTGGCCAAAAGCCGAAGTTGAGCTTCCTTTTTCGTTTTGAGCTTTTTCAATCATAGCCCTGAACTTTGAAAGATTTTGGAAGTCATAAGCACGAATGGGGCGGTAGGCAAAATCCAATGGTGGAGTTTTACCAAGTCCAGGACGACCAACTAAAATGATGTAGAAGATGGGGCTACTCGTCCATCCACCTTTGATTCTTATCTGAAGTGCATTACCTGTGGCAGATGCAATCGCCGAAACCATCGACACGAGCAAATACTCAATGTGGAAACTTTCAGAATCAGCAAGGCCATTCGCCATTTCCAATATCTTTTTTGGAAATGCGTGGAGGGGGAAGTCCGAAACATCGGACTGAGTTGTGGTTCTATTATCCTTTTTTTGTGCCATAAAATGCGTTTTTGCGTTTTGATTCTACAAAATTTTGGGCTTCCTTCTCAAGCTCATCTCTGCTTTTCAACTTGCTATTGAGCATCCATTTGTCGATTTCCGATTTCAAGAAACGAATGCGCTTTCCCTCTTTATAATAAGGAATGCGGTTAGCGCTCGTCCATGTGTATACCGTTTGAATTGCTGGGTGTTCCGGTAGGTAGTCACACAATTCTTGAATTGAGAACCATTGCGGCGGCTCTTCTTTTTCTATCGCATTACCGTGCATGCGATCGATCTTGAGGGCTATTTCCGTAAGCTTATTCTTAATCCATTGAACAGCTTCTGGTAAGTCCTCGAACCTAATGTTGGTTTCTTCCATTTTTATTCCGATTTAATTATTGATGATTACTGATATTTATCTCAAATCGGCTGCAAAACAAAAGAAAAAAGCAATACTGATTTCGTACTGATTCTCATCATGCCTAAATCATAGATTATTCAGCAGTAAATGACCTCATTTTCAGTAATATCATAAGCTATTATCATAAACTTTGCAGAGGGCTTTATGACTTAAATCATAAGCCAATCATAAGTGTTATCCAATAACAATCGACAACTATCGGTAAAGGCGAAAAAAAAGCCATCTACATGTTTATGTAAATGGCTCAAGGTCGCTGTAGTGGTGTGCAGTCGGTCTATATGTCGTTTATGTCTGCATCAATATTGATGGCTTCTGTCGTCTTGTCTTTCTTAGAATCGATAACCTTAGCGTAAACTTGCGTTGTCTTCACGTTCGTATGGCCAAGCATCTTGCTCACCGTGTAAATATCCGTACCATTCGCCAGCTGTAGGGTTGCATAGGTATGCCGGAAACAGTGGAAGGTGATATTCCTGGTGATACCCGCAGACTCTATCCATCTTCTCAGCGGACGGGAAATCCACGATGGGTCAGGAAGCCCTGGGAAGACAAGTAGCTCGGGGTCTTGCCGCTCACCACAGAGTTTGTATGCAAATTCTGGAATAGGCATATATTCCACACCTTTGGTCTTCTTCTGAGTGAAGTTCAATCGATATTTACCATCCATTTCTTGAATCTCACTCCAGCGCAACTTTTGAATATCGCTATGGCGCAAACCTGTAAGCGCTGAGAACAATGCAGCCTTTTTGAGAATGGGCTTGTCGCATGGCGTATTGGCCAGACGATTAAGTTCTTCCTCAGTCAAGAACTCACGGCGTGATTCTTCGCCCTTGATGCCTTTCACCTTGGCTGAAATATCAATAGTAAGGTAGCCATCAATAAAGGCTTGCTTCAATGCTGCTTTCAGTATCGAGAAATAGGTGGATGCTGTGTTCTTGGAAATGATACCTTTACCACCACTGAGTTTAGGAGCCGTCAACACATAGTTACGGTAATTCTCAATGAAAGGCATATCTATTTCTGAAAATGGAATATTTTCCTTACCTGTAAACTCCTTGAGCATTCCTAAGAAGCGTTCCCAGTTACCAATTATTGACTCCGAATCACCTTTGTGACGCTCATAGGTGAGGAACTTCACATAATCAAGGAAGTGGGCGCGTGATTTTTCCTGCTGAGCTGCAGTCTCAGCATCTTTCTCTGTATAGAGTGCAGTGCTGTCATATTCGTGCTGCCAGGTATCTCTAACTCTATCGGCATACATACATGACTGCTGATCAACTTGTGAGCGACACTGAATAACACCATTCACATCACGCTTTGGCATATAGTGTTGCTCGCCGTTACTTTTACCTCTTGTAGGCTGGTTCTTGTCCCAAACTGGTGTGGTAATGGTTCTATTTAGATACTCACGTACACGTTTAGGTTTGGCCCCTTCATAATCATATACTGGGTAAGCTTCGAGATAAATGAACCAAGCTTCAGCGTAAGGAGACTTGCGAAGCTTGACGGCTACTTTGGTATGACTAAATGCTTTTTTCATACTTTACCGTTTTTATAAAGGTTATCAATTTCAGATTTTGGTACATACACGTAGTTTCCTATCTGGCGAGTCGGAATACCATACTTACGAATCTGCGTATAAACCGTACTATCGTTCACTTTATACTTCTTGCAAATCTCAGTAATCGTGTAGCAGTTCTCTGGCTCCATATCATAAAGCTTGCGAACCGTTTTAACCTCGCCATCAATTACACTGGTTCGTAGTGGAAATAATTCCCCGAGTTGTTTTTTACTTAGTCTTGTCAATCTCTGACCTAAGTTGACCGAAGGAATTTTGCCACTACGAATGTAGTGGTATAAAGTTTGTCTTCCTACGGCAAAGAGGGCAATAGCTTCTGGTACCGTAATAAAATCACGGTCTGAATCCAAGCCTTCAATCACCTGTTGAAGTTCCTCATTTCTCTTTTGCTCACGCTTACGTATTTTGTAGGCCTTTTGGCCACAAGCAGGAGAGCAATACTGTGACTCAATTGTCAGTGCCATAAAGGGTTTCCCGCATATCTTGCACTTTCGTTCTATTTGAAATTTTGCTCTTGGCATATGTCTCTATTTTTATTGTTGGTACCCGAAAAAGGGTGATAAGTATTAATAAGTTCAACCTTATATCCTTTTAAGTACTGGTACAATTATGGTACAAATATACTGCAAAATTCCAAAAATAACGCATTTCTCACGAAAAACTTGAAAATAAAAAAAGAGCGTGAACTCATTGAGTATCACGCTCTTTCAATATTTTTGATTATCGATGCCTACCGATTTTTAGTGGTCTTACTTGACTTCCTCAAAATCAGCATCTTGCACATTATCTCCATGCTTAGTTCCATTATCTTGCTGACCGGCACCGCCATTCATATCAGGCCCAGCCTGTGCGCCACCTTGTTGTGCACCACCTTGAGCATACATTTCAGCACTTGCAGCTTGGAAAGCAGTATTGATTTCTGCCATAGCAGTATCAATAGCAGCCAAATCCTGAGCCTTATGAGCATCTTTCAGTTTCTGCAAAGCAGCTTCAATCGGAGCCTTCTTGTCAGCAGGCAACTTGTCACCTAATTCCTTCAACTGATTTTCAGTCTGGAATATTACGCTGTCAGCCTGATTCAATTTATCAATTTTTTCACGTTCCTTCTTATCTGCTTCGGCGTTAGCTTCAGCTTCAGCTTTCATCTTTTCGATTTCTTCCTTGCTCAAACCACTGGAAGCCTCGATACGGATAGCTTGTTCCTTACCGGTTGCCTTATCTTTTGCAGATACCTTCAAGATACCGTTTGCATCGATATCAAATGTAACTTCAATCTGAGGAACACCACGACGAGCAGGAGCAATACCTGACAAGTTGAACTGACCGATTGATTTGTTCTGTGCAGCCATCGGACGTTCACCCTGCAATACATGGATCGTTACTTCACTCTGGTTATCGGCAGCTGTAGAGAAGGTCTCACTCTTACGAGCCGGAATGGTAGTATTAGCATCAATCAACTTAGTCATTACACCACCCAATGTTTCGATACCCATTGACAATGGAGTTACATCCAACAATACTACACCCTTGATTTCGTCTGTCAAAACAGCACCCTGTACAGCAGCACCGATAGCAACCACTTCATCTGGATTTACACCCTTAGAAGGAGCTTTTCCAAAGAAATCTTCCACCAATTTCTGTACAGCCGGAATACGTGAAGAACCACCTACAAGGATTACTTCGTCAATATCAGCATTGTTCAAGCCTGCATCACTCATCGCTTTCTTACATGGTTCAAGACAAGCCTGAATCAATCCGTGAGCCAAAGATTCGAATTTAGCACGAGTCAAAGTCTTAACCAAGTGCTTGGGCACACCGTTTACCGGCATGATATACGGCAAGTTGATTTCTGTACTTGTAGAAGAAGACAACTCGATCTTAGCTTTTTCAGCAGCTTCTTTCAAACGTTGCAAAGCCATTGGGTCCTGAGTCAAGTCAGCGCCTTCATCGTTCTTAAATTCCTCTACCAGCCAGTTGATGATTACCTGATCGAAGTCGTCACCACCAAGGTGAGTATCACCGTTTGTAGAAAGCACTTCGAATACACCACCACCAAATTCAAGGATAGATATATCGAATGTACCACCACCAAGGTCGAACACAGCAATCTTCATGTCTTTGTGAGCCTTGTCCAGACCATAAGCAAGAGCAGCGGCTGTCGGTTCGTTCACAATACGTTTTACTTCCAGACCGGCAATCTGTCCGGCTTCTTTCGTAGCCTGACGTTGAGAGTCAGAGAAATATGCAGGAACAGTGATTACTGCTTCCGTTACTTCCTGTCCAAGATAATCTTCAGCAGTTTTCTTCATTTTCTGAAGAATCATAGCAGAAATTTCCTGCGGAGTGTACAGACGTCCGTCGATGTCAACACGCGGAGTGTTGTTATCGCCTTTCACTACTTTATAAGGAACACGAGTAACTTCTTTCTGAACCTGGTCCCAATTTTCACCCATGAAACGTTTGATAGAGAAAATGGTACGTGTCGGGTTAGTAATAGCCTGACGTTTTGCAGGGTCGCCCACCTTACGTTCGCCACCATCTACGAAAGCGACAACAGAAGGAGTAGTACGTTTACCTTCACTGTTTGCAATTACTACAGGTTCGTTTCCTTCAAATACAGAAACACAAGAGTTTGTAGTTCCTAAGTCAATACCAATAATTTTTCCCATGATCGTTATTTTTTTATTTATTATTATTCAATGATTTCTTTTTGTCCGGTTGTTTCTCCACTCCTGTTATGGAGCTTCGTCTCGAACGGACGCTTATTAAAAAGCAAACCGTGTGCCAAAAAGAAATTATACGAATGCATGACATAATATCTGCCAAAACGACAGTTTTTAATAAACTTCCTTGCCATGATAGCCATAAAGAAAGTTATTCAGTGACTGACACTAAAACAAATATTATCTATTCTGGTTCGATAAAGAGAATTAATTCTTAACTTTGCAATATTACACTATAAAACAACGAACTATTTATTAATATCGGAATTATACATAAAATCAATTAATGACATCTACATGAAAAATTTATTATGTTTACTTGCATTACTACTATGCACTACCGTATTTGCACAACCTCAACAAGTTGTCGTAGGAGTTTCCGGCAATGGCTATGTAACCCGGCAACAAGATGGTGCGCGAATAACACAAAGAGGAGTTACACATTGGACAAATCCTAAAAGTATCGTTAGTATTTACTTCTATTTGCATCAACCGACAACAGCCGATCTGTCACTGTATGCCAAAGGCCATTCCGAAATCAAAGTCAGTTATGGAAAGAAGGGCTTCAAAGTCAATCTACAATCGGATGATTTCACTAAAGTTCCTGTTGGGAGTATCGATATACGACAGGCAGGGTATGTCCGTATCGACTTACAAGGAGTCTCTAAAAGTGGTGAGAGTTTCGGAGAAATTAAGCAGTTGATAGCAGACAATGTTACAGGTAAAAGTAATTATGTGAAAGACTTCTCTGACTATTGGGGACGCCGCGGTCCTTCCGTTCATTTGGGATATGCGCTACCTGAAGGTGATACTGAATGGTTCTACAATGAAATCACAGTGCCCAAAGAAGGCGAAACAATGCATAGCTACTACATGGCGGCCGGCTTCGGGGAAGGTTATTTCGGAATGCAATACAACTCCCCGACAGAACGCCGTATTCTTTTCTCGGTATGGAGTCCTTTTGATACACAAAACCCCAAAGAGATTCCGGATGACCAAAAGATTAAACTGTTACGCCAAGGCAAAGATGTACACATCGGAGAGTTTGGCAACGAAGGCTCAGGCGGACAAAGTTATTTGAAGTATCCCTGGAAAGCCGGTAATACATATAAATTTCTGATGCAAATCAGACCGGACGGGAATGGAAATACGACCTACACTGCCTATTTCTATGCAACAGATGAGAAAGAATGGAAATTAATAGCCAGTTTCTTACGCCCCAAAACCAACACATGGTATAAACGTCCTCACAGCTTCCTTGAGAATTTCAGTCCGGAACAAGGATATTTATCACGTGAAGTTTTCTTCGGCAACCAATGGGCACGTAGCAAAGAAGGTAAATGGTCCCGACTCACTGACGCTACCTTTACACACGATGCAACAGCGAGTGCCCAAGTCCGTCTCGACTATCAAGGTGGCAATACTAAAGACAATCGGTTTTATCTGAAAATGGGAGGCTTCTTTAACGAATCCGTTCCAATGGGAACTAAGTTTTATTGCAAGCCAACAGGCAAAGAACCGGAAATTGATTGGGAAGCATTGAAGCAATTGTAACAATCAGCTTCCACTATTAATTAGTTCATGAAACAAAAAACCGGCCTCACTGCAACAGATAGCAATGAGGCCGGTTTCATAAATATCAGGCTTTATTGATACAGCCTTTCCTATTTCTTATAATAATTACTTTTTCTCTAATACAATAACCAATGCATTATTGGCATCATACAGCCCAATGCCACCGCCTGCCAATACATCGAATGACTTTACTTCATTCAACGCTTTCAGGATCTTACCTTCTGTCTCCATATCAGGACAAGCCATCATTGTACTTGCCACTCCCGGGAAGGAAATCGATTTGGCATTGCTCGTACTAGTTTCAAAACCTCCGTTAATCAGGTTACATCCGGCATTACCATGAATAGACTTTTTCTTCACATCAAAAGCGATAAACGGTTGTTTCTCCATTCCTGAAGGAATCGCCTCACCATTTGCTTCTTTAATTTTCCATTCTCCATTCAACACTGAAAGTTTCACATCAGCCTCCTTCTTTTCAAGAACTACAACCGGACGATTGGAAGCATTGCAAAGATACATCTTCCCCTTACCTGCTTTCTTATATCCTTTCACTTGTGCAAGAGCACTCAATACATTCTTCTCGGTAGTCATATCCGGACACATCATCCGAGTACTGGCCATAGCACCTAACTCAAGGCTTCCCGGTTTCGCATTTACATCGAATGTGCCCATCATACGGTTACATCCGCTATTACCGGACACACGACCGGTAGCCGTATCAAATGCAATAAATGGAAGGGTTCTACTTTCGCCCGGAGCAACTTTCGAGCCATTGACTTCTATAATATTCCACTCACCATTGATAGATGACACAGGAACTGCCTTCTCAACCGAACGGCATGAAGACATTGCAAGTGCTGCACCTGCAACGCAAATTGAAACAAAAACTTTCTTCATATTGTTATAACGTTTAAGTTAAATCGTGGACAAAGATACCAAAAAGATTGGGAAATAACACCCAATACAATATAAAATATATACATTTGCCATTGAATATACAACAAATGAACAATTTACATAGTTCACTTAAAGAAATAAATATGAGAACAATCGTCCTATCCGTGATTTTATTCTGTTGTGGTATGTCTCATGTTACCGCCCAAAGTGATTACATTGTCACTACCCCCTCCGCCCAGGAAATTCCTGCAAGTGAAGAAGAACAGTTTATCATAAAACACTTTCCTCTAAAACCTTTATGTAAATGGACTCCCGGAATGAAATTCATGTTTGCTCCTTCCGCACGGGAAATGTTTCTTCCTACCCTTTTAATATACAACACCGAAAAAGGAGTGGATAATAGCCTGATGAGACACAAAATACTCACTTTCACCGGAACCGAAGAGAAGGTTCAAAAAATAGCAGATGAAACAAACTACACCACCCGCTTCGTTTTCGAAGATGAAGGGGAAAAATATTATTATGACATAAAGAATATGCGGTTGGACGAGATATGCGAAAGAATGCCCCGTGCCTGCATCAACGGATTAGTTTACCTGCAAGATGTAGATACGGCAAAAGATCTGCTGATAGGAAAGACAATATACATACAATCCGAAACTGTCCGTGTGGATGATGCCAACAGCTATTCCGGCTATCGGGATATACCTATTTCCGTCAATACGGAAGCAACTGTCACGGCCGTCGGAGTGGGCAGCCAGGCATATCCCGTGAAAATCATATTCAAAGACACACAGGGACATTCCTATTATCTGGAAGTCGCCCTCTCACGGACAAACTCCGGTATGGACACGAGTGATTTTCAAGGTGAAAAGAGAATGAAATACTTTTCAAATTCGATCAGTTTTACGAATAAGAAGCTGGATAATATCGAAAGCCTGAAAAACAGGTACTTGGGGGCAACCGTTTATCCTAAAAAAACATTGTCTGCCAAAAGAGCTGTCTCTCTTGAAAACAAACAAATGGAGTCCCGCGTTCATCTTCCCCGGTACACTATCCTGACAATAAAAGAAGTTCGGATGCCCTCTCCCGGCAGTCTGGCTATTTTGACATTAAAAGACAAGAATGGAATTAGTTACGAAATGAAGGTTGACTTGAAGTATGACGTAATCACCAGAAACAACAATTATATTGAAGACCTTTTCGGGTTTGAAGATATACATAAAAAATATCCGGGCATTACCGAGAAACGTTGGCAAATCATTTCGCGGGGCGACCTCGAAGTAGGCATGAGTACGGATGAATGCCGGCTGTCTATCGGCGACCCGATAGAAATAGTACTGAAAAAGGATAACCGTTTTGAGAACTGGTTCTATAACGGAAAAACATTGGAATTCGAGAGCGGCATCTTGCAACGTTTCAAATAAAAAGGAGTATCGGCGAATGATTATCTGAAAATAATCACGTATATTTGCCAAGCTAACAATTCTAATATTCTTAATATTTAATTCGCAATTAACGAAATGGGTAGAGTTCTTATTATCGGTGCAGGCGGTGTTGGTACTGTCGTTGCACACAAAGTGGCACAAAATGCCGATGTATTTACAGATATCATGATTGCCAGCCGTACGAAAGAGAAATGCGACAAAATCGTCGAGGCAATAGGTAACCCTAATATAAAAACAGCAAAAGTAGACGCAGATAATGTGGACGAGTTGGTAGCCTTATTCAACAATTTCAAACCTGAAATGGTGATTAACGTTGCCCTCCCTTATCAGGACTTGACCATTATGGAAGCATGTCTGAAAGCCGGAGTTAACTATCTGGACACTGCCAACTACGAACCCAAAGATGAAGCTCATTTTGAATACAGTTGGCAATGGGCTTATCATGAACGTTTCAAAGAAGCTGGTCTGACAGCTATCCTCGGCTGTGGATTCGATCCGGGAGTGAGCGGTATCTATACCGCCTACGCCGCCAAGCATTATTTCGACGAAATCCAATATCTGGACATCGTAGACTGTAATGCCGGCAATCACCACAAAGCATTTGCAACCAACTTCAATCCGGAAATCAATATCCGCGAAATTACCCAGAACGGACGTTATTATGAAAACGGCCAATGGGTAACTACCGGTCCGCTGGAAATCCACAAAGACCTGACTTATCCGAATATCGGTCCCCGCGATTCATATCTCCTTTATCACGAAGAACTGGAATCATTGGTGAAACACTTCCCGACAATTAAACGCGCACGTTTCTGGATGACCTTCGGACAGGAATATCTGACCCACCTGCGTGTTATCCAGAACATCGGTATGGCTCGTATTGACGAAGTAGATTACAACGGAGTGAAGATCGTACCTCTGCAATTCTTGAAAGCCGTTCTGCCTAATCCACAGGATTTGGGCGAGAACTACGAAGGAGAAACCTCTATCGGTTGTCGCATCCGTGGTCTGAAAGATGGAAAAGAACGTACGTATTATGTTTACAATAATTGCAGCCATCAGGAAGCCTATAAAGAAACAGGTATGCAAGGAGTAAGCTACACTACCGGAGTTCCGGCCATGATTGGCGCCATGATGTTCTTCAAAGGAGAATGGAAACGTCCGGGCGTAAACAATGTAGAAGAATTTAATCCGGATCCGTTCATGGAACAACTGAACAAGCAAGGTTTGCCTTGGCACGAAGTGTTCGATAAAGATCTGGAGTTGTAGGAGATCAGTCGTATATTAAAAAGAAAGTTATGATTAACGTAGGAGATAAAGCACCGGAAGTATTAGGCATCAATGAGAAAGGTGAAGAAATCCGTCTGAGTGCTTACAAGGGAAAAAAGATTGTGTTGTATTTCTATCCGAAAGACAGCACATCCGGTTGTACGGCACAAGCATGTAATCTGCGCGACAACTATTCAGAATTGCGTAAAGCCGGTTACGAAGTAATCGGTGTCAGCGTGGACAATGAAAAGTCGCACCAGAAGTTTATCGAAAAGAACAATCTTCCTTTTACGTTGATAGCCGACACTGACAAAAAATTAGTGGAAGAATTCGGCGTATGGGGAGAAAAGAAACTGTACGGACGTGCTTATATGGGTACTTTCCGCACCACTTTCCTTATTAACGAAGAAGGAATTGTGGAACGGATTATCACTCCGAAAGAAGTAAAGACTAAAGAGCATGCCTCACAGATTTTAAATCAATAATTCCATTAATTATAAGGTATGGCAAAGAAAGACGAACTTAATTTTGAAACAGATAATAAAATGGCATCAAGCGAAAAACTAAAAGCCTTACAGGCTGCCATGGAAAAGATAGAAAAGAGCTTCGGTAAAGGTTCTATCATGAAAATGGGTGACGACAGTGTTGAACAAGTGGAAGTGATCCCGACAGGCTCTATCGCCTTGAACGTGGCACTAGGTGTAGGAGGTTACCCCAGAGGTAGAATCATCGAAATCTATGGCCCGGAATCTTCCGGTAAAACAACATTGGCTATCCATGCCATTGCCGAAGCACAAAAAGCCGGTGGTATCGCTGCTTTTATTGATGCCGAACACGCTTTCGACCGTTTCTATGCAGCCAAACTGGGAGTTAACATTGACGATTTGTATATTTCCCAACCGGATAACGGAGAGCAGGCATTGGAAATCGCCGAACAACTGATCCGCTCCTCCGCTATCGATATCATTGTTATCGACTCCGTAGCCGCATTGACTCCTAAAGCTGAAATCGAAGGCGATATGGGTGACAACAAAGTAGGTCTTCAGGCACGTTTGATGTCGCAGGCATTACGTAAACTGACAGCAGCCGTTAGCAAGACACGTACTACTTGTATCTTTATCAATCAGCTCCGCGAGAAAATCGGTGTTATGTTCGGCAACCCGGAAACAACAACTGGTGGTAATGCACTGAAGTTCTATGCTTCCGTTCGTTTGGATATTCGCGGTAGCCAAGCGATTAAAGACGGCGAAGAGGTACTCGGAAAGCTGACTAAAGTGAAAGTGGTGAAGAACAAGGTAGCACCTCCTTTCCGCAGAGCAGAATTCGACATAATGTTCGGTGAAGGTATCTCCCACTCCGGAGAAATCATCGACTTGGGCGCCGATCTGGGAATTATCAAGAAAAGCGGTTCATGGTATAGCTACAATGATACAAAGCTAGGTCAGGGACGCGATGCCGCAAAACAATGTATTGCTGACAATCCGGAGCTTGCAGAAGAACTGGAGGGCTTGATTTTTGAAGCATTGAAGAAAAAAGAATAAGCGGATCTCCTCCGTCTTTTTAAGACGGAACTGCATCAAAATAAAGTGGGAAAATATCGTATGGTACGAATATTCTCCCACTTTTCTATATATCATTTGTGTGTTTTCCTTATACAAAATAGATATATGCCAACGTGCTCAAGCTAATCACTACCCAAAGCAAAACTCCCTGTAACAATGGCTTAATTCCGACTGCTTTTAGCACATCAAGAGAAAGAGAAGCGCCGATAAAGAACATGGTAATTGTCAATGTTTTACGGGCAATTCCGTTGATTGCAGCTCCCAACTGCGGCACTCCGTCAAGTAAATAAGTATTTACCACCATTGCCAACACAAAGAAGAAAATAAACCAGGGAATACTGATCTTCTGTCCTTTACTTTTAAAGATAAATGAAGTGGCAAAAGCCATAGGAATTATCCAGAGAGCGCGAGTCAGTTTGATAGTAGTAGCTACTTTCAAGGCTTCCTCTCCATAAGCAGCGCCTGCACCAACAACCGAACTTGTATCGTGAATAGCAATTGCCGCCCAAGTTCCGAACTGTTGCTGATCCATACTCAAAGCATGACCAATCATCGGGAAGATAAAAAGTGCAATCGCATTCAAAATAAAAATAGTACCCAGTGCAACAGACATTTCACTATCTTTCGCCCTCAACACCGGTCCTACGGCTGCAATGGCACTCCCACCGCAAATAGCAGTTCCTGAACTAATAAGATAGGCAGTGTTCCGGTCTATCTTAAACAACTTACGTCCGATGAACCAACCGATCACTAAAGTACCGATTACGGAAATAACTGTAAACTCCATACCTTCTTTACCGGAGGCTAGAGCCGAATGTAGATTCATTCCGAATCCCAGTCCGACAACAGAATATTGCAATAAATATTTAGATGTTTTCTTATTAAATTTCGGATGTGCCTGTCCGCAAGTCAACGCAAAAATAAGTCCAAGAAACAAAGCAACCGGAGGAGTCACCCATGCCGACCATGCCTCCAACCCCGGAATATAGTCTAAAAACAGAAAGAAAGTCAAAGTAGAAAGTAGTGCAACATAAATGGTTTTGTTGTTTCCCTGCAACGTTTTTGTAGCTGTTGAAATCATATATTTTATCTTTAATTGTTTTCGGGGTGCAAAGGTACAGGAAACAATCAAGACACACTAATAGTTTCTAATTATATATTATAACTTTTAGTTATAGATAATCTGTTCAGAACTATCCTTACACAGTTATAATATCTTTTCCGAAAGGTGATAAAGCTAATGCCGCCAACTTAAAGTGCTGTAAACCAAAAGGAATACCAATAATAGTTATGCACAACACCGCCCCAAAAAGCAAATGTGACAAACAAATCCAAATACCCCCTACAAATATCCATATTACATTCATCAGTATATAAAGACAACCGCCGGAACGACTTCCGCTTCTAACTTCCTTGCCAAAAGGCCATAAAGCAAGTCCTGCCAATTTTAATGTTTGCATCCCAAAAGGAATACCGATGATAGTAATCATCATTAATAAACTTGAGATAAGATATTCTACCGCCGTAAAAATTCCACCAAGCAACAGCCACAAAAGATTCATAAAACAGCCCATAATAGTAATATTTAATTATATATATAAATTCCTTTTAGTCATCTCGTCCGTCTCATTCTAATAAGTAAAAGCACGTTTATAATTGCCTTGCCGGACATCAAGAAATCATTGTAATTTATAATTTTCTATATCCATTATCCATTGATTTTTAATTCTTTAATTTTCTATGAGTATCAGTCAAATAATCCAGAATAGAAATATTTCACCCATGCTACATAAATATCTTGCGCCAAAAGGCAAGTATCAAGCAAATATCCGGGAGTAGACGCAAACTCTCTAAGTCCCCTATAATAAAACTGCTTATGCCGCTCGTCTATAATAAACGGAACTACGTCATGGCAAAGACACTCACGGAACATGATCAATCGTCCTACTCTACCATTTCCAGATATAAGCCCCCCTTTCGTTTAGCTTGCTTTTCTTCCAGAAGATATATGGTGATCTTATCCATTAAGTTCTTGTATTTGATGATATAAGAACAAAGATAAAAAAGAAATATGAGATTTTATACAGAGTATGAGCAAACTTACCCAGAATCTCTGGAATAAACGAATAAAATGGGAGAAATGGCATTGAATGGCTTATGAATAAAGCGTTTATGATGCCAAACGAAGCCAACGGAGAAAAAGGGAAAATGCAAAGCACCCCTGCTTGATGGAAATAAAGGGACTAATATGTAGGAGGCAATATAACCGTAGTTTATATGTTAAATCGGTAGATGACATATCTTTCGCAACCGGCATCATTGTATTTTCTTTCCTTCATCCGCATTGTTGCACTCTAGTAAACAGATCGGTGCACTCGGGTAGATAGCCCTATTCACTCCAGTGCACAAGCCTGTTTACTGGAGTGCAACGATAGGAATTTCTTATTGAAAATCTATTGATTTCAGTAGGATATTCTTTGATTGTCAGTTAGTTATAATGAAGATGAACAATAGTTTTGCTACAGTTTATTAAGTGTTGATGATTGGATGATGAGAATAACGTTTGCAATAGTATGAGAAATACCAATGATAGTATGAGAAATGCGGTATTTTAAGCGTGTTTTCTTGAATAAATTATGAGAAATACATGTAAACATTTTAATTCTCATAATTTATATGATTAGTAATCAGAAGGATAACTTTTTATATGAGAATATGAGAAATGAAATTGAAAAATCTTTTCTGGTGCTACACATTACTAAAAAACAAGACCAACTTCCCGCCATTTTGTTGCATCGTAACGCATTGAAATGCTGGGAAGTTAATCTGTATGTAAAAGTAACGGAAAAGCCGATTACAGACTTTTACTATGATGTCCCGCAAACCGCATAAAGACTTGGGATAATCCCCCCTCCTGCCCTTGCAGTTGCACAAAGTTAAATTCACGCTGCATAGGCATTCCCTTTATCTCAATTACACGCAGATTACCTGCAACGAGTTCTTTATGTACGGAACGGATAGATACAATCCCCATACAATCAGTATGTTCGAGGAAAAGTTTAATGCTTTCCGTACTGCCGAGATACATCATTACATTTAAAGAAGACAGTTTCAGATTATGCTGCGACAAAGCACGTTCGAAGACATCCAGCGTCCCGGAACCTCTTTCGCGCAGAACTAATGGAATATTCGGCAAGTCTTCCGGAGTAATCTCATCCTGAATATCCAGCTTGGTATGCGCGTGCACCACTGCTACAAGTTCGTCCTGCAAGAATGAAGTATACTTTAAGTTAGGCAGACGAAAGATTCCTTCCACCAAACCTAAATCTATCCGATGTTCCTGTAAGGCTGTTTCCACTCCCCGGGAATTTCCATTGATTAGAGAAAGATTGACCTGCGGAAACTTAGCTATGAAATTTCCCAATAAAGGAGGAAGGACATATTGGGCAATCGTTGTACTGGCACCCAGTCTCAATTCACCAATATACTCGTTATGCAACAAATGCATTTCATATTCCAGTTGCTTGTAATCATCCAGAATCTTCTCACTATGCTTCAACAGCAATTCCCCCGCATCGGTCAGCGAAATTTTACTTCCCTGACGCTCGAACAAACGAGCCTGATAATAAGTCTCTAACTCCTGGATATGCTTAGTGATAGCAGGCTGGCTTACAAACAGTTCTTGCGAAGCTTTCGTAAAACTCAGGTTCTTCGCTACACTTTGGAATACTTTTAAACGAAAATCAGACACAGGGCTAAATTTTAAGTATTAAATATATAGGTATAGTCAGCAAATATAGGAACTGATATTATTGTAGTTCGTCAGCTTTGATCCCCAATGCCTGCATCACAGGAAAAGCCAACATTTCCCATTTATACTTCACTGGAGCATCCGGTTCGTTCATGCGGAACTGAATCACTTCCTTATCTTTTATTTCATTCAGCGCATCAGCCACTTTCTTCCCGTATTCTTCATTAAAGGAAATCACAATCATTCTTTTCACATCAGCCGAATCGGCAACAATAGACAGCAAATCCAAGAATAAATCTTCCCTTGTCACCATTCCCTCCGAAGGGACACTGGCAAATGAATATTCTCCATAAGGGCTTTGAAAAGCAACCCCGTTCAGTTCTTTCTCCAGATCGGAAGGCCGGCAATGTACAAGCCGCCCAGACTCCTTATCGTAAACAAAAAGAAATTGGACTTCATTTTTCCCTTCCGTAATCCCGGCGTCCAAAGTAAGATAGGTAGTCAGTATCGAAAGGTCTATCTCTTGTAAAGAACGTTGCAAAGTATCTTCAAAGTATCCTTTCATATCTGTAATTACAAAGTTCAGAAAAGCTGCATCAATCAGCACTACTGTTTCAGACAGTTTTATTTGAGGTTTATCGTTCATATCTTATTTACAATAACATTACAGCCGATAAAGATACTACAATACTTTTATTTATCCTCCTCATTTCGCAGCAAATTCGTCAGTCATACACTGGAAAAAGAAGCCATTTTGTCCTGTAAGCTCCTTATAATCATGCTATTTTGTCACATTTTTCTACTTGGCAAATCTTTTGCGCCCTTTTAAGTGTTATTAGAAACATGAAAAAGAAAGGAGAACAACGATATGAACTTTAACAATTTTACAATCAAATCCCAAGAAGCGATACAGGAGGCTGTAAATCTGGTGAAAAGCCGGGGGCAACAAGCCATAGAACCCGTTCACATCATGCAGGGGGTGATGAAGGTAGGCGAAAACGTTACGAACTTCATCTTCCAAAAGTTAGGTATGAATGGACAGCAAGTAGCGGTTGTCGTTGACAAACAGATTGATTCGCTGCCTAAAGTTTCCGGTGGTGAGCCGTATCTGAGCCGTGAAGCAAATGATGTATTGCAGAAAGCAACCCAGTATTCAAAGGAAATGGGCGACGAGTTTGTTTCTTTGGAACATATACTGTTAGCGTTGCTCACTGTAAAAAGCACTGTATCCACCATTCTGAAAGATGCCGGAATGACGGAAAAGGAGTTGCGTAACGCTATCAGCGAATTAAGGAAAGGAGAAAAAGTAACGTCACAATCCAGTGAGGACACTTATCAATCATTGGAAAAATATGCCATTAACCTGAATGAAGCTGCTCGTAGCGGTAAACTCGATCCGGTAATCGGACGTGACGAAGAAATTCGACGGGTACTTCAGATATTAAGCCGGAGAACTAAGAACAATCCGATTCTGATTGGTGAACCGGGTACGGGTAAAACAGCTATTGTCGAAGGATTAGCGCATCGTATCCTACGGGGAGACGTACCCGAGAACCTGAAGAACAAACAGGTTTATTCGTTGGATATGGGTGCACTCGTTGCCGGTGCAAAGTACAAAGGTGAGTTTGAGGAACGTCTGAAATCGGTAGTTAATGAAGTGAAGAAGTCGGAAGGTGATATTATCTTATTTATTGATGAAATCCATACATTGGTAGGTGCTGGGAAAGGCGAAGGTGCCATGGACGCCGCAAATATTCTAAAACCGGCTCTGGCCCGTGGCGAACTGCGCTCTATCGGTGCAACCACCCTTGACGAATATCAGAAATACTTCGAAAAGGATAAAGCATTGGAACGCCGTTTCCAAATTGTACAAGTAGACGAACCGGATAATCTGAGCACGATTTCTATCCTCCGCGGACTGAAAGAACGTTACGAAAATCACCATCATGTGCGTATCAAAGACGACGCAATTATTGCAGCCGTGGAGCTAAGTAGCCGCTACATCACCGACCGTTTCTTGCCGGATAAGGCTATTGATCTTATGGACGAAGCTGCCGCCAAATTACGAATGGAAGTAGATTCCGTACCGGAAGAACTGGACGAGATCTCCCGTAAAATCAAGCAACTGGAGATTGAGCGCGAAGCTATCAAACGTGAAAACGACAAACCGAAACTGGAGATTATCGGTAAAGAACTCGCTGAATTGAAAGAATTGGAAAAATCTTTCAAAGCTAAATGGCAAAGCGAAAAGACGTTAATGGATAAGATTCAACAGAACAAAGTAGAGATAGAGAATCTGAAATTCGAAGCCGAGAAAGCTGAACGCGAAGGAGATTATGGCAAAGTAGCCGAAATCCGTTACGGAAAACTTCAGGCATTGGATAAAGAAATTGAGGATACTCAAAAGAAGCTGCGCGATATGCAGGGAGACAAGGCAATGATAAAAGAGGAAGTAGATGCCGAAGATATTGCTGATGTTGTTTCTCGTTGGACAGGTATTCCGGTTAGCAAAATGCTGCAAAGCGAGAAAGATAAATTGTTGCATTTGGAAGAAGAACTTCACCAACGTGTAATCGGTCAAGATGAAGCAATTGAGGCAGTTGCCGATGCAGTGCGCCGTAGCCGGGCAGGACTACAAGATCCCAAACGTCCGATTGGTTCGTTTATCTTCCTCGGAACAACGGGGGTGGGTAAGACAGAATTGGCGAAAGCACTGGCAGAATTCCTATTTGATGATGAAACGATGATGACCCGTATAGACATGAGTGAGTATCAGGAAAAGCATAGTGTTTCACGTCTGGTCGGAGCACCTCCGGGATATGTAGGATATGACGAAGGTGGTCAGTTGACAGAAGCTATTCGGCGGAAACCTTACTCTGTTGTGTTGTTTGATGAAATAGAGAAAGCGCATCCGGATGTTTTTAATATTCTGTTGCAAGTATTGGACGACGGAAGATTGACAGACAATAAAGGAAGGGTAGTTAACTTCAAGAATACGATCATTATCATGACTTCAAATATGGGAAGTTCCTATATACAAAGTCAAATGGAGAAACTGAACGGTTCTAATAAGGAAGAGGTAATCGAAGAAACGAAGAAGGAAGTGATGAATATGTTGAAGAAAACGATTCGTCCGGAATTTCTGAATCGTATTGACGAAACAATTATGTTCTTGCCGCTGACAGAAAATGAAATCAGGCAAATTGTCCTCTTACAAATCAAGAGCGTACAGAAAATGCTTGCTGAAAACGGTGTGGAATTGGAAATGACAGATGCTGCATTAAACTTCTTGTCACAAGTAGGTTATGATCCTGAATTCGGAGCGCGTCCGGTGAAAAGAGCTATTCAACGCTATTTGCTGAACGACCTGTCTAAGAAACTGCTAGCTCAGGAAGTAGATCGAAGTAAAGCGATCATTGTCGATGCTGGCGGAGACGGATTAGTATTCAGAAATTAAACACAATACAAAAAATAAGAAGTCGGTAGGTTTGCCAAGAAACTTACCGACTTCTTTTTATATCCCTGTATAGATAATCCTCCGAACTTCAGACTGACAGTTCGGATGACTCATCACTAAAACATAAGTACCCTGTCTAGAAATTGTTATGGTAAGCAAAGGTAAAGCAAATTGGTGTTTTTCCCTTAATTCTCCTTGAGAATCATATAAAAATACCATTGTACCTGATAACAAATTAGTCAAGCATAACTCCCCTGATTCATTATCCAAACAGATATTCACTCCTTTATTCGTTATTGTCTCCATTCCCTATATAAAGCCTCCTGTTCCCTGGAAGGTGATTAATTATAAAAAAGCGTGAGAACTACACAATTTATCATACTTGAGGTCACTGGATAACTCAAGCATCGAATAATATCTTTAAACGCTTTTGTTGTCCATTTTCATTTTAACTGCCATAGACATCGTGAAAAATAGAGAACAGCGACAAAGATACATAAAAAGCACCATTATTTACAATATAAGTAGAAGATATTTATTTTAATAAAAGATTACCCAAATTATACTAATTTTTTTCTGAATTTACAAACATCTCTATAAAAAAAACATGATAACCACATTAAATGCGATTATCATGTTCTTTAGTCTCATTTAGACAAATGACATTAATTATTATTCTGCCACTGCCTCTTCTTCCCCAACTTCCGCTTCTGGTTTAAATTCAGTAAGTCCATTAGATATCAACGTATTATACCAGGAAATCAATTTCTTGATATCTCCTACATGCACACGATCACGATCGAAATTAGGCAACACTTCAGCCAAGTATTCACGGAGTTGTTCCGGACTAGCCTTCTTCGGATCAAGAGAAGCAATTGCCGAATTTTCTTTCTTTTTCATCGCTTCCAACACATCATACAAAGGAACTTCCGCATCATCTGTGTACATTGCGATATCTGCCAGAGAGATAATTTTTTCATTACCATAAGCGGGGAAACGCTTCTTATCAGCATTGATTGATTCAACAATCAACATATTTTTTCCTTGCGAAATAAGTTTGTACAATCCCGGTTTTCCGGAGATAGACAAGATAGTCTTCAACATAGTATATATTCTTTTATTTATTAATTATTTTTTAGCGTCGCAAAGGTAATGATTATTTTTAGATAGCAAAGAAATAAGCTCCAAAACCTGCGGAATTAACGGTGTTTCATTGTCATTTACTATCACAAAATCGGCTTGTTCCCGCTTGGCCTCATCACTCATCTGTGCCTCAATACGCTTCAAGACCAACTCCCTTGATGAACAGTCACGTTTCATAGCCCGCTCTACTCTCACTTCCAACGGTGCATAAACCATTACAAGGAAATCAACTTCTTCTCTAAAACCGGATTCAATAAGGATAGCGGATTCCATACCAACCAGTCCGTTATTCCCGAAACGGACTGTCCATTGCCGGAAATCATCTTTTACCCGTGGATGAATAATAGCATTCACTTCTTTCACGTGCTCCGGATACCCGAACATATACTCCGCCAATAAAGTCCGGTTCAGTTCTCCCCCCTGAAATACTTCCTGACCGACCAAAGCACAAAGTTCCCGGCGAATCACTGTATCGGTACAAGTAATACGTTTCGCTTCTGTATCCGATATATAAACAGGAATACCCATTATCTCCAGCAACCGGGAAACAACGCTTTTCCCGCTACCGATACCACCAGTTATACCAACCTTAATCAACATCGGAAAAAGAAGATACTTGTTCTATCAAAAAGTCTACTTGTTCGGGTACAATACGGATTTGATTTATCCCATTCGGAAATGATTTCAATTTAACCGTATATTTATCAGAACCAAGCTTCAACAGTTCTTCATAAGAGACATTTATCACAAAATCATCGGCTTTAATACTACGAAAACGCTTCAATCCTACCTGAAAAGTTATCTGAACTTTAGAAGGAAATGCACGTAGGGCCTTATCCGCCGGAAAATTAATTCCATGTAACGGTACTTCGACTGTTTTCTCCGTATAAATATCTACCGGAAATGTCGCCTCAACCGAACTTGGAACGAACTTTACTCCTCTTAACGGAGCCAGAGATATTCGTTGCCGAGTGGTATCCGAAATATTCTCCAGATTTATTTTTTGGGTATAAGCAGTAGTAATCGTATCCAAAATCCCTTCGGGCGCATACACCAACACAGAATCCGGATTACAAATTGTATCCGAAACATAATATTGAAGCCCGGCAGTTACCTTCCCCTGAAGACGGACGGGTACTAACTTGGATTTTCCCTCGGAATAGATGTATTCTAATGTATCCGGCTTTATCGAGAGTATTTTAGAAGAGACATTCAACTGACTTAGTATCTTTTTCTCAAAATCGGATGCATAAATCTTCACATGATTATTTTTCCCTTTATAATCGAGAAAACTTAAATTGACTGGAAAAAAACTTTTTCCCAACATATAATTAAGCAGCACAGTCCCCTTATCCTTCACCCGAACCCGAAGTTCAGAAGGAGGTTCCGAAGTCAGCACTACATTATTGGGAAGGTCTTTTACCCGTACCGGAATAGAAAATTCCGCTTCATAATCATTATTTAACGTTTGGAGTAACCAGAATCCACCGGCTATCAGAAAAAAAAACAAAAAAATTAAGAACTCCCTGCTCTTATCGCTAAGCAGGAAGTCCTTAATTTTCTTGGATAGTTTTAAATATGTGTACCTTATTTTCCTACGATCAAGCATAGGCATTGTTTACCATTTACTTAGATTGATTACTAGCAGCCGAAGCGTCAGCGAAAATAGAGTTTTTATCTATCTTTATCTTTACGTTAGAAGCAATTTCAAGTACGATATAATCGTCAGTAATCTCCTTGATTGTTCCGTGGATACCACCAGCAGTAATAACCGATTGATTAACCTGAAGAGATTTACGGAAATTTGCTATTTCTTTCTGCTTCTTATTTTGAGGACGGATCATAAAGAAATACATGATAACAAACATTGCTATCAGCATGATCCACATCATACTTCCACCTCCGGCAGCACCAGCAGGAGCTTGCAATAATACAGTCAATACATTCATAAAAAATCAGTTTTAGTTTCTACTATATGGACAAAGGTATTAGTTTTTAGTCAACTTACCTTCTTTTTTCAATTGATTAACTATTCCATCTAATGTTCCGTTAATAAAGCTACCGCTTTTGGATGTGCTATACAACTTCGCAATTTCCACATACTCATTTAACGAAACACTGACCGGAATGTTCGGGAAACTTAAAATTTCGGCTAAAGCAGTTTGCATAATGATGACATCCATAAATGCAATACGATCCAGTTCCCAGTTCTTTGTATTTTCGCTAACAAGATGGCGATAATAGTCGGAATTTAAAATAGTACGGCGGAACAGACGGCGTGCGAATTCCTGGTCTTCGTCATCCTTAAATTCAGGAAGTAATTCCTGATTGGCACCCTTCTTTTCATCGAAACGCTTAATGGTCTTCAATACGAATGTATCTACAATTTCCTTATCATCGTTCCAATACAGACTCTGGTCCTCCAATACCTGGTCGAGAGAATCATTATTAAAGATATATGTCTTATAGATTTTTCTCCATAATTCGCGATCAGCTTCATATGAGTTATCATCAGAGGCCATATAATCCTTATATATATCAGTTTCTACAATCTTCTCATATAGTTCCTTCACGAAGTCCTGATCGTTTGCCCAAGTCCTTTTTTGATTGGCAATAAACTCGGACAGCTGCTTATTGACTTCCAATTGGGCAATAAACTTATTTTCCACAAACTTTTTGTTGGGATACAATTCTTCTTTCGTGGGTGCCAATTTAGCTTTTGCCGCATCAATACGCTTTTGCGCATACTCTGTCAATGCTATCATCAGCATTAGCAAATAGTTGTAAAGGTCATACGCCTTTGAAAGACTAAAGAATAACTCTTTCTCCGCTGAGTCTAGATTTTTGCTGCCATTCTGATAATAGGCATATACTATCTGTATAATCTTAAGACGAATAAGAACTCTGTTGATCATAAATTCAATTTATACTATTGTTATCGAACTGCAAAAGTAGATATTTTTAATGAGTTTCCACAAATAAATCACATTTTTTAATGCAGTATTTGATTCTCTGCGCTTTTTCTTTTGACAGTTTAAAAAAAATATCCAATTTTGAAGCCGATTATAAACGGACCGAAATATATGGAAGATTTTAAAAAGAAAATGAGCGCAGACATGAATGATAAGGAGATCGTATTCTCCAAGTCCATTAAAGCAGGTAAACGCATCTATTACCTCGATGTAAAAAAGAACCGTAAAGATGAAATGTTCCTTGCTATTACAGAGAGCAAAAAGGTGATAATGGGAGAAGGCGATGATTCTCAGGTGAGTTTCGAAAAACACAAGATTTTCTTATATAGAGAAGATTTTCAGAAATTCATGGCAGGATTGACAGAAGCTATCGATTTCATTGATCGCAATGACATGAACGACTATATCAGCCGTTTAACCCAGGAAGCAGATATGGAAAAAGAGCAAGCTGCTATTGAAGAAGAAGCAAAAGAGGAAAAATTGGGGAGGGAAATCAAGATTGACATTGATTTTTAAGAAGAAAGCTCTTTGATATATCAAAAAAAGACCGTACCTTTGCACCGCTTTTTTGCAACATCATGTGATAATCCACATCGTGTAATGGTGAATTAAGCAAAATAACTTAATTTAGAGTAACACAATTTTTTAAAGAAATGAAATCAATTGAAGTAAAAGGAACTGCAAGAACAATTGCAGAACGCTCTTCAGAACAAGCAAGAGCTTTGAAAGAAATTCGTAAAAACGGTGGTGTACCTTGCGTACTTTACGGAGGTAATGAAGTAGTTCACTTTACAGTGCCTAACGAAGGTCTTCGTAATTTGGTTTATACTCCGCATATCTATGTAGTAGACTTGATTATCGACGGCAAAAAAGTAAACGCTATCCTGAAAGATATTCAATTCCATCCTGTAAAAGATACTATCCTACACGTAGACTTCTATCAGATCGATGAAGCTAAACCTATCGTAATGGAAGTTCCTGTACAGTTGGAAGGTCTTGCAGAAGGTGTGAAAGCCGGTGGTAAGTTGGCTTTACAGATGCGTAAGATTAAAGTGAAAGCTTTGTATAACGTTATTCCTGAAAAACTGACAGTGAACGTTTCTCACCTCGGTTTAGGTAAGACTGTAAAAGTTGGCGAATTGAGCTTTGAAGGCCTTGAATTGATGAGTGCTAAAGAAGCTGTGGTATGTGCCGTTAAGTTGACTCGTGCAGCAAGAGGTGCAGCAGCTGCAGCCGGCAAGTAATTTGAGACTATTCCTGTAAAGAGATTTACTTTAAACGCAGATTAATGCAGATGAAAGCAGATGTTAAGTCTGTACTAGTTTGTATTAATCTGCGTTTCTTTTTCTATATTAATGAACTGTTTTACGGATAAGTAATGATAAAATATTTAATTGTCGGACTGGGAAACATTGGCCCTGAATATCATGAAACCCGGCACAATATCGGATTTATGACGGTAGAAGCATTGGCAAGAATCAATAATGCTCCTCCTTTTATTGACGGACGTTACGGATTCACAACCAGCTTTTCAGTCAAAGGGCGCCAGTTAATCCTGCTGAAACCTTCCACCTTCATGAACCTAAGCGGTTTTGCTGTCCGCTACTGGATGCAAAAAGAAAACATCCCATTAGAAAATGTGCTGATAGTGGTAGATGACTTGGCACTCCCTTTCGGTACTTTACGTTTAAAAGGAAAAGGGAGTGACGCTGGACATAATGGATTGAAGCATATTGCCTCAACCTTAGGAACACAAAATTATGCCCGTCTGCGATTTGGTATCGGTAATGATTTCCCACGTGGCGGGCAGATTGATTATGTACTGGGACATTTCACAGATGAAGACTGGAAGACAATGGAGGAAAGGCTGGCAACGGCAGGTGAGATTATTAAAAGTTTCTGTCTTGCCGGAATTGATATCACTATGAACCAGTTCAATAAAAAATAAAGATAATAACTAAAATGGCTGAAGCAAGAATAGACAAATGGATGTGGGCTGTACGTATCTTCAAAACACGTACGATAGCAGCAGAAGCTTGTAAAAAAGGCCGTGTCACCATAAATGGAGCACTCGTCAAGGCCGCACGTATGGTAAAGCCGGGAGATGTAATTCAGGTTAAAAAGCCGCCTATCACATATTCATTCAAAGTGCTGCAAGCAATTGAAAAACGTATAGGAGCCAAACTCGTCCCCGAAATGATGGAGAACGTCACAACTCCTGACCAATATGAACTATTGGAAATGAGTAAGATCAGCGGCTTCATTGACCGAGCACGAGGAACCGGACGTCCTACCAAAAAAGATCGACGAAATCTGGAAGAGTTTACAACACCAGAATTTATGGACGACTTTGATTTTGAATTTGATTTCGATAGCGAAGACTAACCGAATTAACGCCTAAGCAAGGTTTCCTTTGTTACATATTGTCATTTTAGGCACGAATTACAGAATGCTCGTTTTATAAAAAAACGGTCACACAAAACAACAGGATAATCCGTGCCTGAAATTACTACTTACAGATTTGCCCTTACTGCATCAATCAATTCCTGATACTCAGCATCCGTCAAATAAACCTTTCCCGGATTCATCTGGAATATACCACCATAGTCAGGACCATCCACATATTTCGGAGCCAAATGAAAATGTAAATGAGATAATTTATCCGAATAAGCACCATAATTTATCTTTTCCGGTTGAAATGCTTTCTGCATGGCGCGGGTAACTCGTGTCACATCTGCCATAAAAGCATTACGATCTTCATCGCTCAATTCATTCAAATCGTTTGCGTGATCCTTGTAGGCAACAAGGCAACGTCCTCGATAAGTTTGTTCCTTAAACAGGAATACACGTGATACACTCAACTGCGCAATCTCAATCATCAGATTATGCAGCGTTTCATTGTTCTGACAATACAGACATTCTTTAGGATCGCTTTTCATGATACAATTATTTTATATTTTAACGAAACAAAAATAGGTGTTCTATTTTTATCCGACCTGTACTTTTTCGCTTTTTTGATCGATTAATTGGTATACATCCTCTTTCTCACCTACCACCCACACTACATCTCCTTCTACAAGCGGCACATTTACATCCGGTACCATCAACGCACCGTCCTCATTTTCAATGCCCGCTATCATACAGTGATACTTATCACGAATACCCGATTCACGAATTGTCTTACCTAGAAAGACAGAATCTGCATCTATGATAAACTGCCTCAAAGCCATTTCACTCTTTTCATATACATCCCAGTCGATCTTTGCGCCATTTTGCATAGCCTCATTAAAAACACTCAATTGCTCATCCGTTCCTATCACTTGTATCTTATCCATTGGGAACAAACGGACGGAGCCTCCGGGAATGTTAATCCTTCTCTTTCCACGAAGAATAGAAGCTACATGTACACCGAACTTCTTTCCCAAATTCAGTTCCAGCAATGTTTTACCAGCCCAAGAAGATTCTCCGGGAATTTCCATATCGGCAAGATGTAAATCATGAGACAACAAACGTCCGGCATATTCCGGTTTCTTTTCTCCCAGATATTCTGCACGCACATCTCTTGAACGAAGATTCTGAAAGAAACGTCGCTCAATTAATATTGACTGTTTTTTCAAACGGCGTGACCATACCATAAGCAACACGACAAGCACAGCAACCCCTATTATTAAGCCGATAGATGCTTTGAACAATCCCGATATTACAAAAATAACGAACAGTGCCGCTATCATAATCCGGATAACGATAGTAGAAACTAAGGGAGCACGATTCGTACGGCTATCATGCCACAAAGTCACAAACTCGACCGAATGATTTTTCTTCACCATAATAGCACGCAAAAAAGGAGCAATACATAGAATAACAAAGACCGCTCCCAACAGTGACGCCCAGAAATGGGGTAAGTTCTCCTTAAAGAACGGTACCACAAAGCGGAAAGAAAGAGCAATGATAGATATGCTGACTATCGAATAAACAACTGTAATACGCACCATTGCTATCAATAACTTTTTCCACAGATTTTCGTGATTGAGTGCGGTTTGCGATCCGGAAGAATAACGCATCAAGAACTTTCTCCAGGATTCCGGCAAGTGAGCATCAACAAAAGTGGAAGCGGGTTCCGCCAGACGAATCATATAGGGAGTTAGAAAAGTGGTAATAACGGAAACTGCCACCACTATCGGATACAGGAAATCACTCGTCACATGCAAAGATACTCCCAACGAGGCTATAATAAATGCAAACTCACCGATTTGTGTCAAACTAAAGCCACATTGCATAGCTGTTTTCAAGGGCTTTCCGGAAAGAATTACTCCAAATGTTCCGAAAATTGCCTGTCCCAAAATTACTGCCAGAGTAATTACTATGATAGGTATGGCATACTCCACAATCATTGCCGGATCTACCATCATACCCACCGATACGAAAAAGATAGCTCCGAAAAGATCTTTGACCGGTTTCACTAATCGATCTATGGATTCCGCTTCGATGGTCTCGGCTAAGATAGACCCCATAATGAACGCACCGAATGCGGCGGAGAATCCCGTATTGGCAGCCATTACCACCATACCGAAACATAATGCCAGGGATACGATAAGTAAAGTCTCCTCTCCCATTAGTTTCCTGCAACGTTTCAGAAATTCAGGAATTAAATAAATACCCACTACAAACCATAAAATAAGGAAGAACAATAACTTTCCGATACTTTCCAACATCTCCGTACCTTCAAAATTATGACTTACTGCCATAGTGGAAAGCATCACCATTAAAACGATAGCCAATATATCTTCCAGAATCAAGATACTTAACACAAGCCCTGTGAACTGTTTTTTTCTCAATCCCAGATCATCAAATGCTTTATAAATAATAGTAGTAGAGGACATTGCAATCATACCGCCCAGGAACAGACTATCCATTCGGTGCCATCCGAAACTCATACCGACTCCTATCCCCAACAAAATCATACAAAAGATAATGGTACAAGCAGCTATGATAGCGGAACCACCCACTTTTACAATCTTTTTAAAACTAAATTCAAGCCCGAGAGCGAACAATAAAAAGATAACACCGATATCCGCCCATGTCTTAATGTTGGCACTATCCATTACTGAAGGCGTAAACGGCATATGAGGACTTGCCAAAAATCCGGCAACGACATACCCCAGCACTAGAGGCTGCTTCAACTTCTTGAATAACAGAGTCATGATACCGGCACAGATCAATATCAGTGCGAGATCAGCTATAAGAGTAGGTAATTGAGACATTAGTTCATCGTATTTGATGACAAAATTATAATATTTCTATGGCATAAACAACATATTAACGGATATGTTTCATAGTAACCGTCATAAAATCAATTAGCCCCGGAAAACGTTGACATATTTCCGAGGCTAACCTATAAAATAGAGTTTAATCTTTATTTTCTAAAAGGTGGTTTCACCACTACTGCTTTCAGTTTACGTCCGCGCATATCAATGCAAATTTCAGTACCGATTTTACTATATTCCGGTTTCACATATCCCATACCAATACCAATTTTACGGGTAGGCGACATAGTACCGGATGTAACCACTCCAATCTTCTCTCCTTCCTGATTCACTAGTTCATAACCGTGACGAGGAATCCCCCGGTCAATCATTTCAAAGCCGACTAATTTACGAGTTGTTCCTTCCGCTTTCTGCTTCTCTAACATAGGACGGTTGATAAAGTTTTTGCCTTCTACAAATTTCGTGATCCAGCCCAAACCGGCTTCTATAGGTGAAGTCGTATCATCCAAATCATTGCCATAGAGACAGAAGCCCATTTCCAGTCGGAGTGTATCACGCGCTCCCAACCCCACCGGTTTAATACCAAATTCTTCACCAGCTTCGAAAATAGCTGTCCAAATTGTATCGGCTGCACTCGGATAGAAATAGAGTTCAAAACCTCCTGCACCCGTATAACCTGTATTAGAGATTATCACATTGTCCTCGCCTGCAAACTTTCCAACTTTAAAAGTATAATATGGAATAGATGATAAATCAACATCCGTCAGTTTTTGCAAAGCAAGAATTGCTTTCGGACCTTGCACAGCAAGCTGACCTATATTATCAGAGGAATTTTCCAACTCCGCCCCCTCTGTATTATGAGACACACACCAATCCCAATCTTTATCCATATTGGCAGCATTAACCACCAACAAATATTTTTCCGGTTCATAATGATAAACCAGTAAATCGTCTACAATACCACCATCTTCATTAGGGAAGCAGGTATATTGTATCTTACCGGGAGTTAATGCCGCCACATTATTGGAAGTCACTTTCTGTAGAAAAGCCAATGCATTCGGACCTTTCACCCAAAATTCTCCCATGTGGGATACATCAAACACACCGACTGAATTGCAAACAGTCAGATGTTCATCAATGATGCCGGAGTATTCTATCGGCATATTATAACCGGCAAACTCGTGCATTTTAGCACCTAGTGCTATATGTTTCTCTGTAAACGGAGTGGTTTTCATGAATCTCAGTTTTTAAGTATTAAGTATTAAGTTTATATATCAGGTATATCCGTAATTGAAAATCATCTGGAAGCTACCAGCTCGGCGATCTTCACAATAACGTTCATCGCCTTTTCCATATTCTGAATAGGAACAAACTCATAACGTCCGTGAAAATTCAGACCACCGGCAAAGATATTCGGACATGGCAGACCTTTGAAAGAAAGCTGCGCACCGTCCGTACCTCCACGAATTGGCTTCACATTCGGTTTCACGCCTACGGCTTCCATAGCAGCAAAAGCGATGTCAATAATGTGCATTACCGGTTCTATCTTTTCACGCATATTATAATATTGGTCGCGCAATTCAAGAGTTACAGTGCCTTCACCATATTCGGTATTCATCCGGGCAACCAGGCGTTCTATCTCTTTCTTACGTTCTTCGAATTTAGCCCGGTCATGGTCACGAATAATATAAGAAACAGTGCATTGCTCCACTTCGCCCTGAATACCGATCAAATGATAGAATCCCTCGTAGCCTGTCGTATGTTCCGGTCTTTCTATAGAAGGCAACAGAGTAATAAACTGATTGGCAAGATAGATCGAGTTAATCATCTTATTTTTGGCGTACCCCGGATGTACATTGCGTCCCTTAAAAAGAATCTTGGCAGCAGCAGCATTAAAGTTTTCAAACTCTAGCTCTCCTACTTCACCTCCGTCCATTGTATATCCCCATTCACAACCGAACTTCTCCACATCAAATTTATGAGCGCCTTCACCAATTTCTTCGTCCGGATTAAAGCCGATGCGAATCTTCCCGTGTTTGATCTCAGGATGTTCTTTCAAGTAAACAACAGCCGATACTATTTCGGCGATCCCAGCTTTATCATCTGCACCCAACAATGTTTTTCCGTTGGTAACAATCAGGTCCTCTCCTTTATGATCAAGCAATTCGGGAAATTGAACGGGAGAAAGAATTATATTATCTTCGGCACAAAGCATGATATCCGAACCATCGTACTTTTCTACAATACGCGGAGTCACATCTTTACCACTCATATCAGGACTTGTATCCATGTGGGCAATAAATCCGATTGTGGGTACATCCTTATCTATATTGGCAGGAAGCGTGGCAAAAAGATAGCCATGCTCGTCCAGAGTAATATCCTCCAGGCCTAAAGATTCCAACTCTGTTTTCAAATATTCAGCAAATACCATTTGCTTCGGAGTACTGGGGGTAATCCCTGTCGATTCATCAGATTGTGTATCGAAGCTTACGTACTTTAAGAATCTGTCTACTAAAGTCATGTTATTTAATTACAAGTTATTAATTACAATTTGATAGTTTATAGTGCCGTAAAGGTAAAAAAAGAGCCGTGAATTACAAAGCAATTCACGGCTCTTTTTTATTGTATAATATCTTTTAAAAGTGGCTACTACCATCAAAGCAGTGTGTACACACTTTACATTTCGGCAATCCGATAGCTTCAATCAATGTTTCGAGAGTATTAAATTTCAAAGAAGTCAGACCGAAGCGTTCGGCAATAATGCTAACCATCTTCTCATATTCAGGAGAGCCGGTGGTAGCATATTTCTCCAGATTCTTATCTTCGTCACCTTCCAATTCCTTTATAATACGGCGGGTAATCAACTCCAACGCATTCTTGGAAGCTGAGAATCCGACAAACGGACAAGCATAAATCAACGGAGGACAAGCAATACGCATATGTACCTCTTTTGCTCCATAATCATACAGAATCTTCACATTATCACGTAACTGAGTTCCACGAACGATTGAATCGTCACAAAACAACAAACGTTTGCCTTGGAGCATGGCACGATTCGGAATCAGTTTCATCTTCGCTACAAGAGAACGCATCTCCTGATTGCTCGGTGTAAAACTACGAGGCCATGTCGGTGTATATTTCGAAATAGCCCGATGATAAGGGACTCCCTTGCCTTCTGCATATCCTAATGCCATGCCGACTCCCGAATCAGGAATGCCACAAGCACAGTCTACTTCCGATTTATCCATTTGTCCCATTTTCAAGCCACTCGTGAAACGTACTTCCTCAACATTCTTCCCTTCATAACAGGAAGTCGGGAAACCATAATACACCCACAAGAACGAACAAATCTGCATACCTTCACCCGGCTTACGTAGTTGTACAACATGATCGCTGTACAGACGTACAATTTCGCCCGGACCCAGATATCGGTCAATCTCATAATCCAGATTCGGAAAACTGGATGATTCACTGGTTGCAGCATACGCACCCTCTTTCTTTCCGATCACTACGGGAGTACGTCCCCACTGGTCACGGGCAGCAATAATACTTCCGTCTTCCGTCAACAGAAGCATGGAACAAGAACCTTTGATATGCTTGAATACATTTTCGATACCCTCGACAAAAGTTTTGCCTTGTATGATAAGTAATGCAATAAGTTCCGTCTGATTGGTGTTGCTTGAACTAAGTTCGGCGAAATGCATATTCTGCGAGAGAAGCTCATCTTCCAATTCTTTAATATTGGTGATTTTTGCGACAGTAACAATGGCAAAGCGTCCGAGGTGAGAATTAATAATAATAGGCTGTGCGTCTGTATCACTAATAATACCGATTCCGGCATTTCCTTTGAACTTATCCAGTTCATCTTCAAATTTAGTACGGAAATAAGTACTTTCCAGGTTGTGGATTGATCGGATGAAACCTCGCTCTTCACTATAGGTAGCAAGTCCACCCCGTTTCGTCCCCAAATGTGAATTATAATCTGTACCGTAGAATAAATCAGTCACGCAGCTCACTTGTGAGACTGTTCCGAAAAAACCTCCCATGTCGTTCTCTTTATTGATGATGTTTTAAAAAAAGATGTGCAAAAGTACAAAAAAGAATCCGTCTAATAAAAAAAGAACTCCGCAAAGTTTTAGTTTTCTTTGCGGAGCAACAACTAATATTTATTAAAATATGGAGATTAAAAAAACAATCTTTTTCACCTGAATGTTTTAAATCACTATTTTGTTACTTTCTTATCAACCGATGTACTGCAATAATGTTCTCCATAATATATATCCAATCACATAAAACACTAATTACAAAACGAATAATGAAAGTAAAGAGAAAAAAGCACAGTAGCTATGCCGAATAAAACAGATTGACTATACACGTATATTACACATTCTTCCTATATTTGCACACAATTATTTTATTTTTCCAAAGAGTTACACCAACTCTGATACAAATATCTAAAACCAAATGAGTAAAGAAATTATCTATATTTTTCTTGGTGGCGGCACCGGTAGCGCATTGCGTTATTGCATACAGCTACTTATGCACGAACGGATTGTTCCCTACAATTTTCCGTGGGCTACTTTCACGGTCAATATCTTCGGTAGTTTTCTCATCGGACTATTTTACGCTCTTTCCGAACGGTTCCACTTTCCTTTCGAAGTTCGCCTTTTTCTAACAACAGGATTATGCGGAGGATTTACCACCTTCTCTACTTTCTCCAGTGACGGCATAGGGCTGTTAAAAGGAGAATTTTACGGTACATTCATTACCTACACCCTATTAAGTATAGCAATAGGACTGACAGCTGTAGTGGCAGGCGGTTATTTAGGAAAACAATTATAAAAAAGGAACCTTTGCAACATGACAAAAAGAAATACAGCTAAACCCGTCCGTGTAGTTTCTCCGATAATGGAAGAACAAGAAACCAGTGCAAGCACTTTACAAGAATGGCTTGACAAGGAAGAAACAGTCTCCGATCTTTTATTTAACAAAGGAAAAGAAGAAGGAATCAACAAGTCCTATAAAAGTTTCAAGAACTGTACTTTCCAAAATCAGATATTCAGCGAATGCAAATTCCATTCATCCCAACTGACAGATGTCCGGTTCGAGAACTGCGACCTATCCAATATTTCTTTTGCAGAAAGCTCTTTGTACCGAGTAGAATTTATTTTCTGTAAGTTGCTGGGAACTAATTTTTCGGAAACCACTTTGAATCATATTCTGCTACACGAGTGCAATGCCGGATACATCAATCTGGCAATGAGTAAAATGAACCAGGTACGTTTTGCGCACTGCCTGTTCAGAAACGGGAGTTTCAATGACTGCCGCTTTTCTTCCGTCGCTTTTGATAGTTGCGATTTGGTGGAAGCCGACTTCTCACACGCCCCACTCCGGGGAATAGACCTACGCACCTCCCGCATCAGCAGTATAACACTTAATACCAGTGACCTAAAAGGAGCTATTATCACGTCCTTACAAGCTATGGATTTACTTCCTTTGCTGGGTGTTATTATCGAAGACTAAAATCCTTCAAATTTCATTCGCCTGCATTCAAACAAAAAACATCGTCCCGTTGTTATATTATAAGATCGGACTAACGACATATAGGGAATAGGGCCAAAAAGAATACCTATTTATAGTGATTTCTCACTCTCTGTCAAGTCCGTACTTTTGCAGAAATCTTATTCAAAAACAATAGAAACGATGAAAATTGAAAAAATTGTAGCTCGAGAAATTCTCGATTCAAGAGGTAACCCCACAGTAGAAGTTGACGTAGTATTGGAATCAGGCATTATGGGACGCGCATCCGTGCCGTCGGGTGCTTCCACAGGTGAACACGAAGCATTGGAACTTCGTGACGGTGACAAACAACGTTACGGTGGAAAAGGAGTACAAAAAGCGGTTGACAATGTAAATAAAATCATCGCTCCGAAACTAATCGGTATGTCTTCACTCAACCAGAGAGGAATCGACTACGCAATGTTGGCATTGGACGGTACCAAGACTAAATCTAATTTAGGTGCCAACGCTATCCTCGGTGTGTCTCTTGCCGTAGCCAAAGCTGCCGCTAGTTATCTCGACCTTCCTCTATACCGTTATATCGGCGGAACAAATACTTACGTAATGCCTGTACCGATGATGAATATCATCAACGGCGGTTCACATAGCGATGCTCCTATCGCATTCCAGGAATTTATGATTCGTCCCGTAGGCGCTCCTTCTTTCAGAGAAGGATTAAGAATGGGTGCCGAAGTATTCCATGCATTGAAGAAAGTATTAAAAGACCGCGGTCTTAGCACTGCCGTAGGCGACGAAGGTGGTTTCGCCCCCAACTTGGAAGGTACGGAAGATGCTCTGAATTCAATTCTAGCCGCTATAAAAGCTGCAGGATACGAACCGGGCAAAGACGTTATGATTGGTATGGACTGTGCTTCTTCCGAATTTTATCATGACGGCATCTATGATTACACCAAGTTTGAAGGTGCAAAAGGCAAAAAGCGTACTGCTGAAGAACAGATCGACTACTTGGAAGAACTGATCAATAAATATCCTATCGACTCTATTGAAGACGGTATGAGTGAGAACGACTGGAACGGCTGGAAGAAACTTACCGAACGTATCGGCAACCGTTGCCAACTAGTAGGTGACGACTTGTTTGTAACGAATGTCGACTTCCTAGCAATGGGTATTGAAAAAGGCTGCGCCAACTCTATCCTGATTAAAGTAAACCAAATCGGTTCGCTAACGGAAACATTGAACGCTATCGAAATGGCTCACCGCCACGGATATACAACTGTTACTTCTCACCGTTCCGGTGAAACAGAAGACGCTACGATCGCCGACATCGCAGTAGCTACTAACAGCGGACAAATCAAGACCGGTTCTTTGAGCCGCTCAGACCGTATGGCTAAATACAATCAGTTGCTTCGTATCGAAGAAGAATTGGGTGACTTGGCCGTATATGGATATAAGAGAATCAAGTAAGCATACTTTTTACTTTATAAATAAAAGAGGATAGGTTTTAAAAAGCCTATCCTCTTTTTTTATATATTTGATGATTCGCAAACGACCAGAAACATTTTCATGCGTATCATATAATAAACAAGAATGAATAAACAATGATAAATCAGGAAAAGACACTGGAACTGGTAGACCGGAGCCAACGGAAAGACACAGCAGCATTTGCCCAGTTGGTCACCGAATTTCAGCCAATGGTATTCAGGCTTGCCTTCCGGTTGCTTTGTGACGAAGACGAAGCCAGGGACATAACACAGGAGACATTTGTAAAAGTCTGGTTATCCTTGAAAACATATAATCGGAAGAATCGCTTTTCTACCTGGCTTTATAAAATCACCTGCAACGCGTGTTATGACCGTTTACGTTCACTTCGCCATTCGTCTTTGAACAACGAGTTCGCCTTTTCTGATTCTATCAACCTCGCATCGGACGACAATATTGAAATATCTCTATCCAACAGGCAACTGAAAGAATTGATATTGCGCTATACCAACGAACTTCCTCCCCAGCAGAAACTTGTTTTCATGCTGCGTGATGTAGAAGAACTGGAAGTCATAGAAGTGCAAACTATCACAGGCCTATCACCTGAGAAGATAAAAAGCACTCTATATCTTGCCCGAAAGAATATACGTAATAAAATGAATCAAATAGACCCCGACTTATGAAACAAGAAGATAAAAAGTACGAAGAATGGTTGACGGAAATCAAAAACAGACAACCCATATTAGAAAATCCAGAAGAACTAACAGCGGCTATTCTGAATAAGATAACCGATAACGCTCCTAAAAAGAAAAAGATAAGATATCTCGTTGGTGCTTGGATATCAGGAACCGCAGCAACGTTATTGCTCTTTTTATTTATAAACGATGCTTGTTTTCCTCCCTCCCCTTCCGAAGCAGAAACGCAAAATGGATATGTCTATCAGCCAAACGGCACTTCATTTCCCTTACCGAAGAACTGGGAAGAAATGCAACTCTTGGAGAAAAGTACCTACCTATCCTCTCAATACACGCAGCACCGGAAGCTCCGGCAGACGCGAATACTTCAAATTATAAAAGAAAACCAATTAAGATAAACAGAGTATGAAAACTAATCATTCAATCACAACATTACTACTGTTACTGTCACTGGGTATGACTTCGTGCAGTACTTATTATAGAATGACTTCACGGATAGACACCAATGGAAGTATGCATAGAGAGGTCTATGCACGAGGTGATTCCGCTTTCATTGCAGGAAATAAGACACATAACCCATTTCTGTTTCAATTGGATACCGACTGGCAGATAGTAAATCTGGACTCCACCCTCAAATTTAATTTCTGGGGAGAAGAAGAAAAACTGAATGTAAAAGCCTGCCGGAATATTCCCCTGATAAATGGAGAATATTTCTCTATCTCCAATGGAAAAGAACAGATGAGCTCTTTGGCAATACCTACGGAACAGTTAAAGAAACGTTTCAAATGGTTTTATACCTATTATATATATACCGCTACTTATAAAGAACTTCCGGACAAAGGACCGGTCCCTCTTGACAAATATCTGAATAAAGAAGAACAAATAATCTGGTTTCGTGGAGACAACGCTGCCTTTAGCGGTATGAACGGCATCGAACAAAACGACAAACTAGATAAACTCGAAGCTAAATTCGGAGAATGGTACAATCGCAGCCAATACGAAGTTATTTGGGAAGTCATTCGCCAATTTACCTCACAAAAAGGTGACACGGTCTACGTAAATCGCCTGAACGAACTCAAAGAAACAGTCTATACCAATCACCTGTCAGGGAAAGACAGTTGTGGAGACGCAGGAATAGATGATGTCTGTGCGCTTTTTGATAAAGTCGGTCAAACAAACTATTACTCGGAACTTTATAAAGCCCATGCAAAGGCAATGGACAATATGTGCGAACAGAAAATCAAGATTGCTGAAGTATTCTATCATGCTATACAATTTGAGTTGACAATGCCCGGCACACTTCTTTCTTCCAACGCCAGTCTTTCAACCAATAATATAATGGTATGGAAAATAGACGGTCTCCGGCTTCTGACTGGAAATTATGTACTTACCGCAGAATCACGAGTTATCAACTATTGGGCATTCGGGCTTACCTTACTAATCATTCTGGCAACTTTGGGAATCTTTATAAAATTATACAGGAACAGATAACAAAAAAAGCATTCAGACAACTATCTGAATGCTTTTTTATCCGGATTGACATCCTTCTTTTGAGCCTCTTGTCGGATTCGAACCAACGACCCCGAGATTACAAATCACGTGCTCTGGCCAACTGAGCTAAAGAGGCGGGTGGGTAAGCTTACTATATCGCGCCGCTACAACCAACTACCTTTGC